>WNFR01000023.1_pt1 | contig 138132 bp, 128 predicted proteins | sample 5400221 | NCBI WGS metagenome assembly WNFR01 (sample SAMN13153357, study PRJNA577476) | soil metagenome | isolation source: 40 cm soil under Madrone tree | place: USA:California | collected 2016-06-14
TAGAGCGGGCTCTTGGGTGTGTTCAGAAGCATCGGGAGTTGATAGCCTTCTTGTGCCGCAGTTGATGTTCAGAAAAGTGATTGTGCCCTGCCGGGCTCGCTTGCGCAATCAGCGCAATCGACATTGGTCTCGCGGGACGTTTTCTTGACACTGCTCCGACGGCCTTCTAACATTCGCGTTTGTCTCGACGACGGGAAAGGCAACATGCTGGCTCAAGAGGAAGATTTCATGCGAGAGGCATTGAGTGAAGCCGAGGCAGCCGGTAAGGATGGCGAAGTTCCGGTCGGCGCGATAATAGTTCACGACGGAAAAGTTATAGCGCGCGGTCGGAACGCGATGATAGGAACTAACGATCCAACCGCACATGCTGAAATCGTCGCATTGAGAGATGCTGCGAGCACCATTGGCAACTATCGGCTTACCGGATCGATAATGTACTCGACCATCGAACCATGCGCGATGTGCGCGGGCGCGCTGGTTCACGCGCGCATCGAGCGTCTTGTGTTCGGGGCAAGCGACCCTAAAGCGGGCGCGGTCGAGACACACTTCGGCATTTGCAACGCAGAGTTCTTGAATCATCAGGTAACGGTGGAAGGTGGAATCCTTGAGGGCGAATGTCGCCGGGTGCTACAATCCTTTTTTCGCGACAGACGTAAAGGTGTTTAAGAAGGATGTGCTTGTGGGCACACTCAAGTGTAGCGTTTGTCCGGGAGGGAAGTGCACGGCTAATGTCTCCGGTCTCTCAGCCGCGTGTAGTGGCTGCGGCAGCAGTCCCGGCAGAGACTGCACATATGACCCATTATGAAGTAACGCGGAGAGGTGCGAGAGTGGTTGAATCGGGCGGTCTCGAAAACCGTTGTACCCGCAAGGGTACCGTGGGTTCGAATCCCACCCTCTCCGCCATAAAGCGATTTTGGATTTTAGATTTCCGATTTTGGATTAGTTGATCCAGAATCCAAAATCGCAAATCCAAAATCTGGAGAGGTGCAGGAGTGGCTGAACTGGCAGCACTGGAAATGCTGTGTACGGGAAACTGTACCGTGGGTTCGAATCCCACCCTCTCCGCCACGTAAGAACGCTGAATGATGAACGATGAATGATGAAATAAAGAGGGAATCGACTCAGCACTCATCGTTCATCATTCAGCGTTTCTTTTATCAGGCTCCGGACGCCGTGCAATCGCGAGGCTGCAAACCCGCCAGGCCGGGAACGGAGCAACGGTAGCGGACCTCGGATGTGCCGCGGCCTCTCCGGAGCCTGACCAGTTCTGCCGGTTCCCAATTATTGCGATAGCTGTTTCGTGGTTCGAAACTGGTGCTTCAACAATCTGGATATTGGCATGCCCACCACGAGATAAACCCTTTGGCCGTTGCTGTCGTGCATGCTTGCGGGATGACGCCGCGTTTGCCATTATGCCCACCACATGTATTTCGAAGTCTTGGGAGACATCGAGAAGATCGAGAGAATCGCAGTCGGAGTGTCGGTGCGAGAAATTCAGCGCTTGCGCAAACAGTATGGCCCAGGGCGCTGGCGAAAACTGAAAGGGGTTGCGAATGTTCGTCTTCGGGATGGTAGGATAAAGAAGGCCGAAATACACTGGTATGAAGCTCACGGTATCGGCAAAAAGAAAATGAAGATAAAGCGCTATTTGGACTAATCGAACATGAAGAAAGACATCAAACCTGAAATGAAATTCGTAGTCTGCATCACCCATTCCGAGCCTGACCTCGAGGCTCGGAAGGTTTATCAGGTTATACAAGACGAAGCGGCGGAGAAGGAAAATCATCTTCGAGTTATTGACGAATCGGGCGAGGACTATCTGTATCCGTCCGATTTTTTTGTTTTCGTGGAAGTCCCGAAGGGAGCAGAGCGCGCGCTGCTACTCGCTTCTTAAGGCTGGGATTTGAACCATTACTCCTGACGTTCATCGCATATCAACGGGCAAGGCATCAACCCAATGGCAGAATCACAAGTAATAGCTCGAAAGTTTAGACCGCAATCCTTCGATCAAGTCGTCGGACAGGAAGCCATCACCCGCACGCTGATGAATTCCATCAAGTCAGATCGCCTCCATCACGCATACTTGTTCACTGGTGTGCGCGGCGTTGGAAAGACGACCACGGCGCGCATCTTCGCAAAAGCCCTGAATTGCTGGGAGGGATTGACTGCGAAACCCTGCGGGACGTGTAAGTCTTGCGTCGATATTGCGGCTTCTGAAGACCTCTATGTGAGAGAGATCGATGCGGCGTCCCACACCGGTGTCCAAGACGTCCGAGATAAAATTATCGAGACGCTGAAAGTGCCCCCTGGAAATGCTCGTTTTAAGATCTTCATTATCGACGAAGTTCATCAGCTTTCCGTACCGGCGTTCAATGCATTGCTCAAATCCATCGAGGAGCCCCCGGAGCGGGTCAAATTCATCATGGCCACGACCGAAGCTCACAAGGTTCCGGATACGATCCTCTCTCGGTGCCAGGTCTTTGAATTCAAATCGATCCCACTGAGCAAGATTGCTTCTGAGTTGCGTCGAATCGCCAATGAACTGGGTCTTAACGTTACAGATTCGGCGCTGACGGCGATCGCTCGATCGGGGGAAGGTTCAATGCGTGACGCCGAGTCTGCTCTGGATCAGGTGGTCAATTTCGCCGGCTCTGAGATCGCGGACGAGGATGTTTACGGTGCCCTAGGCCTTGTCGATCTTGCGACGCTCGATAGGATACTGCAAGCGATCGCGGACCAGGACTCCCGGGAGTTGGTTCGCATAGTCGAGCAGGTAGTCTCGCGCGGTTATGATCTGCGAAACTTTTGCCGGGAGATGATGGTTCACATCCGCGCGCTCCTTGTGGTGAAGATCACGGGTTTCGATGCCGAGCTCGTCCAGTTGCCGGAGAGTGAGGCCGAGGCGCTCAACCAGCTTGCTGCGTTCTTTTCAGAACAGGATCTTCTGCGGTTCTTTTCCATCCTTACCAAGACAGAGCAGGACATCAAGAACTCCGCGCAGCCTCGATTCCAACTCGAAGTTGGTCTTGTAAAGCTGGCCCAGGCGCGCAAACTATTCCTGCTTGAAGACGCGATATATCGTATCGAAGCGCTGGAATCCAGGGTCGGCGGCGGAAGCGCTGCACCGTCCTCGACAGGCGGGCGCGCTCAGAGTCCGTCGCGAGATCCGCGCCCAGCCCAGTTCCAATCTCGAACGCCTTCCCCGTCGCCACGCGCAGCTTCTCCGACTCGTCCGACAGCGGTTCAAGCGAGACCGTCAAATCCGAGTCAGGCTCGGTCAACAGAGGAAACAGCGGCCACGCCCGCGAGGGCGCCGGGTTCCATGTCGCCGATAATAGCGGCGGTTGCGCAGCCTCAAAGGCCGGCTGAAAAGCCGAACGCCGCGAAGCCACCTGAACCGCCTCCGACGCTGGAGAAGACGCCTGACTCGATAATTGGCCCGACGCGTGACAGAGGTACATCGGCCAGCGATCCAATCGATAAGATCAAAGGCGCTCTCGAAGCTAAGCGAAAGATGATGATTGTGATGGCGCTCGATAAGGGAAGCATCACTATAGACGCCGATTACTTTCGCGTCACTTATGAACCTGAGAACAGTCACTGCAAAGGCCAGATCGAGGCGCGCGACAAACGAATCGCTATCGAAGACGCTTGCGAAGAGGTCCTCGGGCATCGGCTGACGCTCTGGGCTTCGGTCACCGGCGAGCCTGAGGCTGCTCAACCGCGACGAAAGGAGAAAGCCAAAGAAGCGGCGGTGAGCGATCCAAAGCTTCGCGCGCTCGTCGACAAATTTCACGGTGAGGTAATCGAGGTAATCAAACCCGAGCAATAGGCAGGTGCGAAAGACTGCCGCGACGGACGGCCGCGATTACACGCAACAGAAGAATGGGAGGCAAGTCTACATGAAAATGCCAGGTGGATTCGATCTGCAGGAGATGATGAAGCAGGCGCAGCAGATGCAAGAAGATATGCAGCGCGAGATGCAACGCATTCGGGTCGATGCGAGCGCCGGCGGCGGCGTAGTAAGCGTTGCGATGAACGGCGCGAAAGAACTTGTCGATTTGAAGATCGACCCGGATGCGGTGAAAAGCGGCGACGTCGAGATGCTTCAGGACTTGATCATCGCCGCAGTCAATGAAGCATCCCGGAAGGTCGACGAAGCAATGAAAGGAAAGCTGGGCTCAAAGCTCGGCGGGATGGGGCTTCCGGATGGTTTGCTCTGAAATGCAGGGGCGGTCCTCCGTGGCCGCCCCTCTTGCCTATAGATGACCTTGTACAGTCACGAGGGGCGGCCACGGAGGGCCGCCCCTACATGCAACCCCACCGTTAATCATAGGAATCGATGCTCGACTACGCCGAACCCGTAACAAAGCTCATAGATGAGCTTCAAAAGATGCCGGGAGTCGGAGCAAAATCCGCTCAGCGCCTGGCGTTTCATATCCTGCGCGCCGAACGCGACGTGACCAACCGGTTGATCGACGCGATTCAGGACGTCAAAGACAAGATCATCTTTTGCTCGGTCTGCAACAACATCACCGATGTCGATCCTTGCCGATACTGTACCAGCCCGGGGCGTGACCGCCGCGCGATCCTCATCGTCGAAGAAGCCTATAATCTAGTCACTATCGAAAAGACTCGCGAATACAGGGGTCTTTATCATGTCCTGCACGGTGCGCTCTCCCCGATACGCGGAATTGGCCCCGATCAATTAAAGATCAAAAACTTGTTTGAGCGTTTGCGCGTCGAAGACGTCGAAGAGATCATCCTTGCGACGAATCCAAACACCGAGGGCGAAGCTACTGCTAACTATCTTACAAAGCTGTTGAAGCCGCTAGGCGTGCGCATTACTCGAATAGCTATGGGCGTTCCGGTAGGCTCGGACCTCGAGTACGCAGACGAAGTGACCATGCATAAAGCATTAACGAATCGGATCGATGTGTAGCTGCCAGTGAATATCGTGAAGAAGCAGTAGAGGCGTACATCCTTCAAATCAGCGGCATCCGTGGTCTATTCCGCGCCGGTGAGTAATAGACCGCTGATGACGCTGATTTGACGGATCTACACGGATGCAAACACCAGCGGTCGACGCTTGAGCAAAAGACTGAGAAGAAAGCATGAATCCAAACACAGTTCGTGACGATGATGCGCAACGCGAGCCTGCTGCAGGTTCAATTGCCAATTGTCGTCGCCGTCTGCGCGTGCACCGGTTTTTGTCGGCGTTCCTCCTGGCCTTCGTTCTATTGGGCGCGTCGATTCCTTCAGCCGCGCAATTCGTCTGGCGTAATCACCCAACATCGGAAGGCATATCTGCTGCTGAGTTTTCTCGCCTCGTTCGCGATCTATCCGAGGACGGTGGCTATTTCCGCTCGGACAATTTCACTTCAAACGAGACTTCTTATCTGCACGTGGTAGACAAGCTGCGCGAGTTAGGAGCCAGTGGCGGTGCTTACATTGGGGTCGGGCCGGAGCAGAACTTTACCTACATCGCGAAGGTGCGGCCGCGAATCGCTTTCATAATCGATATTCGTCGTCAGGCAATGATCCAGCACCTGATGTTCAAGTCGATATTTTATCTCGCGCCCGATCGTGTTCATTACTTGTCGCTGTTGTTGAGCAAGGCGCTGCCAAAAGACAAGTATCCCGCTGCCGATGCATCGGTAAGCGAAATGCTCGCTTTCATCCAAAAGATTCCAGCTGATGAGCGCGCCTACGCGGCGAATCTTGCGGCGATTCGCAAAATGATCGGCGAAGACTTCAAGGTCCAGCTCACGGAAGCGGATCAGGCGAGCCTCGATTTCGTCTACAGCAACTTCCGCAACGATGGCCTGGACATCGCCTACCGGATGGAGGGAATGCGAGGCGGATGGTTTCCAACCTTGAAGGAACTCATCGAGCAACCGGACCAGCACGGTAAGCTCGGCAACTTTCTTGCGAGCAAGGATGACTATGATTTCGTGCGTGAGATGCACCGCCGGAACCTGATCATCCCGGTGGTCGGAGACTTTGCCGGAAAGAAGGCGCTGGCGTCGATCGGTGATTACCTGTACAAGAACGGTTACATCGTCAGCGCCTTCTACGCGTCCAACGTGGAACAATACTTATTTCAGAACGGGGTCTTTGGCGGGTTCGCCGACAACGTCCGCAAGCTGCCGATAAACGAAAAGAGTCTTTTCATCCGCGCGGTGCCCAACACGCGGTTTCTGCATCCGGCGCAGGTGGCTGGACATCGAATCACAACGCTGCTCCAGCAGATGTCCGTCTTTCTAAGGGACTACGATGAGGCACGATATCAGAACTACAATGAGCTGGTACTGACTCACTATATCGCGGCTGAGAATTCTCAATAGTGATCTGTTGTGATACGCGGAAACGGATTATGCGGAATTGGGTGTTATGCTAGAACCGATCGCTCTGATTGGGAGTATTGGATGCCCGACGGACTCGATATCTTCAAAGCGGTCTGCGTGGAGATGGGTATTCCCGTGGTACACCGGTACTGAGTCTGTGACGACAAAAAGAATCCTGCCCGGAGAGAAAGAGAAGTACGTCGCCTGCGCGGTCACGGACGGGCACGGTCGAGTTTGGGTCGACGCCTTCATAACAGCTTCGGACCCCAACAATCCACAGAATATGGACAATCAACGAGCGCAGAAGGGGGTGATAGCGCTTAGCCGGACTACCGGCGACCCGGGTGCTATAGCTTACATGAGCGTAAGACTCCCGGGCGTTATTCCAAACCCCAATTTGTTTTTTGGTGACTATATCTACACGCAGGCCGCGTTCTACCCCGGATCCCAACAATCCTAGTAATGTAAACGGGCTTGGAAGTCGAGTTGCCTCACCGACCTACACAGATACGCTGTATCTTTGTTCCTTCGCATATTTTGAGATTGAGGTATCAGGATGGAATTAGATGCACTGAGTGATAGACTACTAATGCGAAGCTGCTTTTAAGGGACTTGAGAGAAGCCGAGGAAGGAGTAGTTATGAAAACTCTAGGGTTTGCATTGGGGACTGTATACTTGACGCGGGAGCCCTTGCGGGTGTAGCGTCCTCTCTTACGATACCAGCATCGGAAAGGGAGTGGCGAGGCATGAGAAGAAAAGAAGCTTTGCAGCAATTGAATCTTGGACAATCGGTTGCCGAGTTTGATGATGACCTTAGGCAGTATTTCGTTGAGACAGAGACCTTCCGCTCGCTGAAGCATGGTCAAAAAGACATAGTCGCGGGTGATAAGGGAACGGGGAAAACCGCGCTCTATAAAATTCTCGCTCAGCGGTATACGGAGTTTCCTGAACTAAGCAAGGTGGAAGTCATTCCCGCTTTCAATACCACTGGCAGTCCAGTGTTTCAACAACTGGCCGAAGGCGCGCTCTTAACGGAAGGACAGTATCGAACTATTTGGAAAACATATGTTCTCTCTCTGGCGGGGAATTGGTTGCTCAAAATGTTTGAGGAACACTGGACGCCTAGCATGGTCAAGCTCGATGCCCTGCTAACGAGACTTTCTCTCCGTGAGATTGATGAAAAACCGCGAAACATATTTACCGCGCTTGTTCAATTAGTCAAACGTTTGACTTCGCCAAAATCCGTTGGCATAGCATTGTCTTTTGACGAGGCCGGACTTCCTGTGACCACACCTCAAGTGGAATTTGCTGATCCTGCGCAGCAAGTCGAAAGCATCATTATTCGACATGCGGAGTCGCTCGGATTGCTCAATACCGCGCTTGAAGAAGCTGATCTATCTATCTGGATGGTACTTGACAGGCTAGACGAAGCATTCACCGGCTACCCCGCAACCGAAATTCCGGCTTTGCGTGCATTGTTCCGAACGTATCTCGATCTATTAGAGTTTGATCGAGTGAAGTTAAAAATGTTCGTTCGCAAAGACCTCTTTCGCAAAATCACTCAAGGTGGTTTTGTTAACCTGACGCATATCAATGATCGAAAGGTAGAGATTGTTTGGGACGACGAGGACTTGCTGAACTTGCTAATTCAACGAGTCAGAACAAACGACGAGTTCATGAAGACAGCGGAGCTAGAAGGAAAAACGAATGGCGAGATTTTCCGAGCCTTGTTTCCTCAGCAAGTCGAAGATGGATCACGTAGGCCAACAACATACCGCTGGATGCTCGCACGTATCCGAGATGGACAAGATGTTAAGCCACCACGAAACCTGATTGACCTTGTAAAGATGGCGCAGGAAGGACAATCCAGACGTGAAGATAGAGAGCCACGTGACTTTGTGCCAGGTGAGGCTCTGATCGAGTCCGAGGCCATCAAGGGAGCCTTGACGCGCCTGAGCCATCAAAGAGTGGAAGATACGTTATTAGCGGAGTCTGGCGAGTACAGAGGGATTATTGAGAAGTTTCGAGACGGCAAAGCGGAACATAACATCGACTCGCTAGAGAGAACGCTAGAATTAAATTCAAATGAAACTAGAGCCACTCTACGAGTGCTCTTGGACATGGGGTTCCTCGAACGTATTCGGCAGTCAGAAACATACAAAATCCCCATGCTCTACCGTGACGGGTTGAACGTCACGCAAGGCAGAGCGTTCCAGCTACCCGAAGGCGTAGAAGAAGGTGAGCCGGAAGAAGAAGATAATTAGCTGCCTCGCGGAGACGATAATGGGAAAAAATGAGAGAGAGCGCGACCGGTCACACCCACTGGGTAAACTGTGTGCCGTCTACGCTCCCTCTCTAAGCGCTAAAAGGGGAATCGAGTTTGTTTGAGATGAGCAAATCAGTTACTCTCTTGCAATTGGTTTACAGGACTGAGCCGCAGTTCCGGCAAAGGTTAGCGGCTCAGTCCCGTTTTCGTCATCGGCATTGCCGACCGCCCGGCCTGTTGCACATGCTACATCCGAGCGTTCGTCATTATGCCGCTAACCGGGTAGGTGGGTCAACCGGTTCAGGGGCTGAACGTGAACTTAAATCCAAAGGACTTGATAACCTACACTACAGCCGCAGGGATACGCGGAGTATCCGTGCAAGCTATCAGCCGGTTAGTTCAGCGGGGCGGCTTGGAAGTGACCGAGATCGACGGTCACAAGTTTGTATCGAGGAAGGCGGTAGAGAATTACAAGCCAAGTGCAGGCGGACGGCCAAAGCAAGCCGCAAAGAAGAAAACCCGCACGCGAAATTAAGATTTCGCCGTCAGTGTCTTATATTCCAAATTCCCAGAAGCAATAAGTCGCAAAAGAGCATCACGAAACAGGTAGGGATTGTTCCGGTTGTTGAATCGGAATTCCAACTCATCAAGATAGCGGTCAAGATGCTTCACGCTGATCTGATGATAAGAGCCGATGATAGAACGCTTGAACAGCGACCAGACGCCTTCCATCGTGTTCGTGTGAACGTCGCCGCGTACCCATTCCTTAGCGGAGTGATTCACGGATTGATGAAGCGTGTTCGCATCGCCGCATCCCTCATACGCGGGGCAATCATCGGTCATAATTCCGGTTGCTTCATCGGCGATCTTCGCAGCGATGAAGGCCCGCAAGGTTTCGCGACTGGCAGTCAGGCCGCTATCGAGTCGGACTTGTCCGCCGCGCTCGATTGCGCCGAGTACCATAGCCTTGCCGCTCGCTCCGCGTCCTTGAATCTTTCGCGCTCTAACGTCCTTGTGCATGTTCTTGGCTTTGCCGCCAACGTATGTTTCGTCTACTTCGACAAACCCACTCAGAAGCGTTGTGTCAGCATCCTTGACCGCTTCACGGATGCGATGGCAGAGGTACCACGCTGTTTTGTAAGCAACGCCAAGAGTGCGCTTCAGTTGAAGGGCAGACATTCCCTTTTTGGATTCGCAAATAAGATACGTTGCGATGAACCACTTGCGGAGCGGCAAGTGGGAATCGTGAAAGATCGTTCCGGCTGTAACCGAGAAATGGTAGCCGCATGAATCACACTCGAATTGATTGCGTTTATAGTTTCGTGAAATCTTCGCGCTCTCACAGCGGATACAGCGGACGCCATCCGGCCACCGTAGCTTCTCAAGAGTGGCGCGGCATTTGTCGTCAGTATCGAACTGAGCGATTAGCTTCATCAAATCCATGTCCGACTTTGGCTTGGCTGTAGTCTTGGCTTTCATAGGTGTCCTTATGAGCAAAAAGAAAGAGCAACCGGAAGAGAAACAACCGATTGAAATGACCTCAGAAGAATTGCTTGATTATGCGCTAGCGCCGGAAGTGGCAGAGCGCGTGAAAGAGTTAGCGCGCGAGTCGCAAGAGGCTGAATCTGATGACTTTTCCTAAGCACGGGATGAGAATACCATGAACCCTACCCCGTGTCAAGTAGATAATCACCTTTGCATTCGTCATTATTTTTGTCTTGCTTTCCTGTAAGGATGCGAAGATAGACACAATCGCTTCAAGCAGGGACGTCCTCGGAGCGTCCTCGCAACAGCCCGGCCCAGTATGCAACACTTTTCCAGAGCCACTCAAAGATAAATATGTCATCGCCGAAGGCGATTCATTTGTGATTGGAGTCCAAGCCGACTGTCCTCCTGATTCCCCAAATGACGCGAAGATTGAATTTGCACAGCCGCCTCCGCGGTTTGTCTTTTTGTCATATATCTTTAGATCCGAGATAAGCGCGTTAAAGCTAATACTCGTACAGCCGAGACGTGGCGATGCCGGCAGCTATCTCATCACTTTCAGCTCCTCGCATTGCACCGGGGGCGCCGGTTGTGGAGTTACCGGTTTCAAGCTAAAGGTGAAGCCAGCTCAGTAAACTATGACTCCGCATATTCATCGGCCTATTCATTAGCGGCTTAGAAGGATCGCGGCTGGCTTACTCCCGTTTCTTTCAACTCCGGCCTGAGCTTTCCTCCTCAATCAGGCGCAAACTCTGCGATACCTTGATTTCTACATATCGCACGCTTGACGCATCGTGCATCTGCAATGGAACATCTAGCCGCAGCTCTGTTTGGCCGCGTTGATTGGATGTGGGACCCATAATTCGAAATCGCACCATCCTTTGAAAAGCTGGTATTGCGAGAATCGCAGCCCTGACCTCGTGCGCGGTTCGTGCAGTTTCAGACTCACGCGTTTTGCCATGTATCTCGAACAAGAAACCGCGACGGATAGGAGGAGAACAATGCGCTCTGAAAAAGAACCGGTCAAAATAGTCCGCATGAGGTTTGCCCGTACTCGACTGCAACACGGGATTGCGCGATTGGTGTTAATCGTTATGTGTTCGCTGGCCGCGAACTGTTCGACCGGGCCAGTCCCGCGAGCGCCGCGCGGACTCGACGCGATCGATCACATCATCGTCATCTACGCCGAGAACCGTAGCTTCGATAACCTCTACGGTCTTTTCCCCGGTGCTAACGGCCTCGCCAACCTCACGCCCGAGCAATATACGCAGATAGACCGGGACGGCAAGCCGTTCGACGTGCTGCCGCCTGTCTGGATGGAGTTGCTTCAGAAGCCTAAAGTTGACCCGTCATATCCGGTGAGCCCCCCGAACAAGCCGTTTCAAATCGACGGTCCGCTTGTCAATCGTCCCCTATCCACGGCGACGCGCGATCTCGTGCACAGGTACTATCAGAGCATCGAGCAAATTAACGGAGGAAAGAATAACCGGTTCGCCGCCGTCTCGGATGCCGGGGGCCTGGTGATGGGATACTACGATGGATCGAAGCAAAAGATGTGGAAGTGGGCTCAGGACAACACGCTCGCGGATAATTTCTTCATGGGGGCGTTCGGCGGTTCCTATTTGAACCATCAATGGCTGGTGTGCGCTTGCACCCCACAGTATCCTGATGCGCCCCCCGGCCTGATTGCTAAGGTAGATAACGAGGGCCGTCTCGTACGGAGCCCTGACTCACCTGCTTACGCGAAGGATGGGCCACCAAAGTATGTGATCGACGGTCCGGTCACGAGCGAAGGTTACTCGGTGAACACTCAACAACCCTTCTATCAGCCGTCGGGAATTCCGCCCGGGGAAGGCGCGTCGGGAATTCCGCCCGGGGAAGGCGCGTCGGGAATTCCGCCCGGGGAAGGCAACGATTCGCGCAAAGATCGCCGCTTCGCCGACCCTTCAAAGTACCCCTTGCCGCCACAGACTCAGAAGACCGTAGGCGACACGCTTTCGGCAAAGGGCATCTCGTGGGCATGGTACGCCGGTGCGTGGAATCTTGCGCTGGCGGATGGCATGCAGCCGCCGACCGCCAGGCGCAATGTGATCTACCAGGCCACGCCAGGTCACGACAACTTCCAACCGCACCACCAGCCGTTCAATTACTTTGCGCGATTCGCGCCAGGTACCGCGGACCGCGAGGAACACTTGAAAGACGGTGAAGACTTCCTGAAAGCGATCGACTCCGGAACACTGCCGCAGGTCGCGTTCTACAAGCCGACCGGCGACCTGAACGAGCACCCCGGCTACACCGATGTGCTCTCCGGTGATGAGCACCTGGCAGACATCCTCGATCACATTCGCAACAGCCCGTTGTGGGCCAGGACCGCGGTCATTGTCGCCTACGACGAGAACGGTGGTTTCTGGGATCACGTGTCGCCGCCCAAGGGTGACAAATGGGGACCGGGCACGCGCATTCCAGCGATCATCATCTCACCATATGCCAAACACGGTTATGTTGATCACACGCAGTACGATACAACATCAATCATCAAATTCATCACGAAACGCTACGGGCTTGAAGCATTGCCGGGGGTTCGTGAATCGGCTGGAGATTTGACGAACGCCTTTGATTTGCCCTGAGCGGTAAGGATGAAACACAGCGCCACAGTTTTATTGAAACTCGTCACCTGCCCGCCGAAAGAAGATGTTCCACAGGAGTGCCCTTTTTTTGGGCGGATCGCGGCGCAGCGATCGGCGCGCGGCGCGCCAGAAGATGATGCCGCTCAAGGTCGAGGCGAACCAAAGTAGAAAGAGGATGACGGAATAATATCGCAACATGTAGCTTTCGAGTAACTTCTGGGCGAACAATGTCTCCGCGAAAAGTAGGACCAGTAGGAGCGGGACGGCGAACCAGAGACTCAGTGCGACGACGCTGCCCTGAAAACGGTAGGAAGGAGGCTCGTCGCCGCCTTTTTGCCTCAGATAGAGTCGAACGATCTTGGAAATGAAGGCAGGGAGGATTTTTCGGTCGAGCGACTTGCCGTCGGGGAAGCCATCGGGCATGGCGGCCAAAGCCGCCCAGACTGATTGTAGCGAGAACTGGAAGTAAAGGAAGAAGGCGAACAGAGCCATCGGAATAACGCCGAAAGTTCTCAGGGCAGTTGTCCTGATAACTAAAAATGCCGATCTCGCCGCCGTCTCTGCTTCGCGGTACGCTGATTCGTTGGTGAACCTATGGATGTTCGTGCTCTTCGCTTTGTAGCTGTTCGCCGCAGAGAAAAAATCTATTGCCACCCACACGGCATAGGCGCAGCCGATCAGGAGCGCAACGTAGCGGAGGCGGTGGAACCACGCCTTACTGTTGACCTCCGCCACGGGTTCTAAAAGGTTGGTGACCGCCGGCACTCTCGCGCCTGACAGATTCGCGCCCGCGAGTTGCGTCGTGATCAACTCTTCGGAGGAATTCAGGTCGGCATCCTGAAGGTCGGCCTCCTTGAACGAAGCCCTGCGAATGTCGCAGCCCTCAAAACTCACGCGGCGCAGTGCTGACCTGTAGAAGTTGGCCTCGTTGAGCTTTGACCCTTTAATTTTGGCATCTGTGAGCACAGCTTCCGAGAGATTCGCGTTGCGCAGGTCCGCGTCCTTGAGGTTGGCGTGTGGCAGTTGAGCGAGGCTCAAGTCTGCAGCGAAGAGATTAGCGTTTTGTATGTTGGCCTCTTGCAAGTTGCTCTTCGACAGTCTGGCTTCCTTCAAATTCGCGCCCACCAGCACTGCTTCGCACAAGTCGGACCCCACAAGTATTGCGCCTGAGACGTCGGCCTCCGTCAAATCAGCCTTTCGCAAGTTAGCGCCTGAAAGGTCAATCCCCTTCAGTATGGCCTTTGCGAGACCGAGTCTCCTCCCTCTGCGCCCGTCGGACTCGATCCACTCGCGGTGCGATTCGAGCCGCTCCCGATTGAAAGTATCGGTCGTGACGGGCTCGTCCTTCATGTCCGGCTCGTCCTTCGTGTCCGGCCTCAACAGTGCGACCTCAGAGCGCGAGGCCGTGCGAACGAACTCGGCGCGGTTGATGAGCAACTGCTCGACCGACTCAAGGTTATTCGCGATCATTGCAGCCAGCGTCTCGTATGCGTAACCGAGCCCTGCCGGGTCGGTTGTTCCCTGCTCAATGACTGCTAGTTTTTCGCCGAAGCTGAAATAAGGGATGTACGGGATTTTCGTTGCCTCCAGGAGCTTCCGTGTATCAACGCTTTTCGGCAGCCAGTCGGTGTAGATGTCCGAGAGCTCTTTGGCAAAACGATCCAGCCACTCCTGCGAGATTTTGAACTCCACCTGCGAGTCGAACCTGCTCGGCAGAGGTACAGCCAGGAGTCTCAGCCGGTCGATCGGTAACTGCTGCCGTTTGGCCGCGGCTCGCCGCGCAATGTCAGTAATTCCCTTGAAGCTTTGCTCTGTGGCCGTGAAGACCATGACTAGAAGGTCGGGTAACTGGATGGTGCAGATGCCGCCGATGTCAGTCACGCCGGTTCTGCTGTCGAGCAGCACGAAATCGTATTTCTTTTTCCACTCGTCGCGGAGCGACTCTATTAAGAGTCCGCCCTTCTTCTCGGCATAAAAAGTACCTACGTCAAAGCTGCGAACCTTTCCGAAATAACCGTCGCCGCGCTCGCCGGCGGACAGCAGGTGCAGCGGTTGCTTGCATTCTGGGACTTGAATGCTGACGGTGAGGTTCTGCCAGTCGAGCGTCTGCGGCGATGATACGGCATCGCCCGAGACGCTGTGCAGGAGGTCAACGATTCCCTTGCCTTTGGCGACAGACTCTACATCTAAATAACGCTTAAAGAAGTACTCGATCCCCGGCGCTTCCAGGTCCCAGTCCACGATCAAAGCCTTATAACCCCAGCGCGCTAGAAGCACCGCGACATTTGCCAGCGTCATCGTCCTTCCGACGCCGCCTTTGTATGAATAGAAGGTAACTATTTCACCCATATTCAATCCAAGGTGGGAGGAAGGAACTCTGTGATCGCGCTCCTTCCCTCACCCTCCTTCGCGTTCTTGAGCCAGGATGGAACTGCCTCGTCAAGCCATGCATCGCTTAGCCAATTCGCATCCCATGAGGGGGCATTATCGATGGCTCGCGCCACATCATCGGCGAAGCTACTCACCTTCTCCTGAAATTCGACGTAGATCTCTGTTCGCTTGAAGCCATCCCCAACCCTCGCGTAGCGTGTCCAGGGAAGATACTGTATCGAGCGTGCGTAGTCCGGGAACTTTTCGCCGTCGTGTACGGAGACGGGTATTACCAGGCCGTCCGGCTTGGCTAAAGTGCGGTAGCCCAGACGTTGCTCCCGATACAACATCACTGTGCATTCGAATCTGCACCATCGCGAGAGAAAATAGTTCGGCGACCAGATGCCGACCATGCACCGAGAACCGGCCAACGCGTTCCTCAGCTTGAGCGGCCAGGTACTGCCTGTCGTAATGCCCTCGCGGTCAACGAACACTACCGGCTCGCGGTTTAAGGCTGCCGTCAGATAACCCTTGAATAGCGGTAGAAATGGGTCTAAGGCCCACTCGCCGAAAGGATAGTCGTGTGAGTAACTCAAGAAGACGTCATAGGTGTACGACATCGCACCTGCCTTTCCAGTCTAACGACAGAAGAGTGTAGAGATAACCTTTCAGCCCGTGGCCCGTGAAGCCCCGAGACCAGGATGGTCGATCGGACAAGCAGAACTTTTATTCCAATTCGCAATAATTTACAAGTGCTTTCGATAACAAACTCAAGACACCTAGGTTCACTCTACTCGCACGTCTTCGGCGTTACGGCCGCTGCTTGGACGATGGCGTTGCGACTGGAAATCCCGCGCACGCGTGTATAGGCGCGTTCAGCGTCAGTGGTTAGTAGGCTGACGTTGTCACCTCTTTCTCGACGAGCTCTTGCTCCCAACGACGCCGTTGGTCGAGGAGCCGACTAACGCGCCGATGTAAATCGTTCGTCACACCACCGTGATTTCTTGAAGCCGGCATGACGCGCGTGCTAGACTCGAACCCGATGTTCCGCTTGCTTGATCGCTATCTGATCCGTGAGATCGTCCCTTACGTCCTTCTCGGCCTGATGCTGTTGACGGCCATCATTTTTGCTCAAGAGGCCAGCCGATTCTCGGAATTACTCGTAGTCGCATCAAGAAACGGCCTCCCGATGGCGACGCTTTGGCGCCTGATGGCCGCGCTTATTCCCGGCATCTTTGTATTCACACTTCCAATCTCACTGTTGATCGGAACGCTTGTAGGACTGGGCCGCCTCTCGGGTGACAGCGAGATAGTCGCGCTCGGCGCAAGCGGAACCAGCCGGTTGCGCATGCTCGCTCCGGTGGTGTTTCTTTCTCTCATCGTCGGCGCCGCGATGGTTTACATAACTTTCAATCTGCTTCCCCGATCTATCCGCAACCTGACCGACTTGAAAGCAAATCAATCGTTGATCTTCCAGGGCTTGAATACCGAGATCAAGCCGCGAGTGTTTGAAGAGAGCATTCCGCAGAAAGTCATCTACATCGAGGACATCGATCGCGCAAGCAACCTGTGGCATAACATCTTATTGGTAGACCTCAGCGACGGGCCAAGCCGTCTGAAAATACTGACAGCCAGCACGGGATCGCTCAGACAAGGCGAGCGATCTGAGATGCCGGAGATGCATCTGCAGCGCGTGGCCCTGCATCAGACTGAAACTACTGACCCCACGGCGCGCGAACAAGCCGACCCACAGAATCAGCTCCCAGAGCCTGTTTCAGGTGCGCAGCCTGTTGCGGGAGCGCCCGATCAGGTCTCCTCTCCTGATAAGCACAAGGATAAGAAACGAGGGAATACCAATCAGCCGCCGCCTTATACTGCGGCGCGCTTCGACGAAATGACGATTGGGCTGGAGGTGAACGAGGAAAAGAGGAACGAGTCAACAGGGATCGACCAGGATGCGCTTCCGGTTGAGCAAATGGCCTGGAGTGATTTGATCAGCTACAGTCCGACCGGCCCCGAGTCTCGCGGGTGGCGCGCCGAGATTCACAAGCGATTGGCACTTCCCGCGGCTTGCCTTGTGTTCGCGTTATTGGGTGTCGGGTTCGGAATCAGCAACGTGCGGATGGGTCGTTCGTTTGGACTTCTGCTCGGACTGGCGATCACGATTTCATATTACCTGCTTGCGTTGTGGGGGCAGCATGCGGCGCTATCGGGAAAGGTGCCCGTATGGCTTGGAATGTGGCTGGCGAACATCGTGCTCGCGGTGCTTGGCGTGGTGATCACGATTGCTCAGCGGAGGCCGGGTTCTGATCCGCTCGCCGTTTTGAGCAGCCTTCGTCATGCCTGGCCGTTTGGAAAAAAGGACGAGACGGGGCGAGTGAGCGACGGGGTGCGCACGGACCAGTCGCCCCGTCTATCAGTCACCGCGTCGCCTCGTCCTGCCGTCGCTCCATCTCGCCGGTCGGTGCTGCCTCAGTTGCTGGATCGGCTCGTTCTGTCGGATCTCGCGCGGTTCTTCTTATTCATCCTTGGAGGGTTCTCCGCTCTAATACTGATCATCACCTTGTTTCAACTTCTTGACTACATCACACGCAACAATATTGATTGGTCAGTGGTGGCAAATTATCTTCTGTTTTTGCTTCCGTGGATTCTGAATTCGGTGGCTCCGATAGCAGCGCTCGTGGCAGTGATGATCACATTTGGTTTGCTGCACAAGACGAATCAGGTTGTCGCTCTGAAGGCCTCCGGTCAGTCGATCTTTCGCCTCGGTGCGCCGGCGCTGGTTGCGTCGATACTGCTGTCCGGTTTTGTCTTTGTTAACCAGGACTACATTCTGCCGTTCACCAATCGAAGGCAAAACAACCTGCGTTACATGATCCGGAAGGGCCAGGAACCTCCGCAGACGTTCTATCAAACGACCAACAAGTGGATATTTGGAAGCGAATCACGAATCTTCAACTACGCATATTTCACTCCGACGATGAACACGTTCGCCAGGCTAAACGTGCTTGACCTGTCGAGAGAGCCGTTCAGCATTACGCGGCGCTTATATGCACGGCGGGCCTGGTGGGACGCCGCGACCGAAATGTGGGTCCTTGAAAACGGCTGGGAGCGCCGGTTTGAGAACGACCGCCCTATCGGCTTTGAATCCTTCAAGGAGAAGCGCATCGCGCTTGCCGAGCATCCGGAGTACTTCAAGAAGGAGGCGGTGGGTTCGTCATCGATGACTCTTTCGGAGGTGCGACGCGCGATAACGGATCTGTCGCGATCGGGCTTCGACGTTCTTGACCTGCGAATTGCGCTTCAGAGCAAGATCGCTTTTCCGCTTACTTGTCTGGTGATGGTGATAGTAGGATTGCCGTTTTCCTTCTCGGTGGGCAAGCGCGGCGCGTTGTACGGCGTAGCGGCCGGTCTTGCGATTGGGTTGGGGTACTGGGGGATGACCGGGCTCTTTGAACAAATGGGCCGGTACGAAATGTTGCCCCCGATGCTTGCGGCGTGGGGTCCGAACATGTTGTTCGGCGCCGGCGGGCTCTACCTCTTCCTGACGTCTCGTACTTGAGCGGTGTTAGCGGCTCAAGTGAGTCGCGACAAATGCACGGCGAGTGCTTTCCCAGTACAGCATCTCCAGCGCTCGATTATAAGGTTCCCACACATAAGCGTCGTGCTCGAGTGGATAGAGGCGCACCTCGCGCTCTTCGACCTTCAGTGCAAAACATACCTCCTCATTATGCGTGACGCCTGGCGCGTACTTGGCTCGCCATAGCGGAGCGATCTCAAACGTGTTGATCACGCCGAGTTCAATCAATTCCTCTTCGCGCGCTGCGAAGCCGGTTTCTTCAAGCACTTCGCGGATAGCCGCATGCCGGTGAGTCTCCCCTTCTTCAAGCGAACCGGTTACTGACTGCCAGAAGCCGCCGTGACTGGCTATCCGTCTTAACAGAAGGTACCGAGGCTCCGCGCATTTCTCGGAGAAGATAACAACTTGAACAGAACGGGGTAGCTTGAACTGCACGTTTGAGTACTCGGGAGTGAGGGTTGATAGTATCCAGCTCTCAAGACTCCTAACATCGTGAATAGATTTTGGGAATCGATGGGTTGGAATGACGCAAGCAGTAGGCAGCACCACGATGTTGAAATTGGCCAACTGCCTACTGCTGCTTTTGTGTTCCGACGCGAGCATTGATGGGCAAGCCCGCAGAAGCGAAGGTCATTAGCGTCATGAATCTCTTGGCGCCAGGACGCGCGCGCCTCCTTCGCATTTAGAATTTTGCGGCGGCTCCGATTAACTACTTCTTTACGCCGATCACTGCATCCTTGGCAGCTTTCGCCACTCGGAATCTGATGACCGTTTTCGCCGGTATGTTGATCTCGGCTCCGGTGGCCGGGTTGCGACCGAGTCGCGCCTTGGTTTGCTTTTTGACCAGCTTGCCGACGCCCGGAATAGTAAACTCGCCGGCTCTCTTTGCTTCACGATAGGCGATGGTGCTCAACGCCTCCATGAAGGCCACCGCCGTTTTCTTGTTGGTTCCGGTAGCTTCAGCTAATTCCGTCGCTAGCTGCGTTTTGGATAACTTCTTTCCGTTTGCCATAAGTTCTCGTTTCCTCTTTCTGGATTTGGTCTCTGTGTCAGTGCACAGGCTACGAATATTCTGGTTCGGTGATCAAAGCGGCACCCGTTTTTCGGGGCGCATCCATCCCTCATCGTCCGCATTTCAACAGGTTTCAAAAAGATACCCCTGCTTTGGCCGCCCCTCGATCGAGCCAGCAAAACAGGGGATTTCTGCGACGCGAAGATTACTACACCAGAGGGAAACTTGCAACTAAAAAGTGCGAAAAACAGGCTTTTTTATTAGGTGAAATCACATCTAGTGCAAACAAACGTCTCGCCATGTCAGGCCCGGTGAAGACCGGCGGTGGGCGGGGCAAATTTCCTTGTCGAAGCCATCGGCTCCGTTGGTGCTTATTGACTAGCGACATTCTCGAGTGAGAGAATTTTGCCCGGTGAAACAGTCTCCGCGGCCGAGATGAACGGCCGATCGCAATTTTGAGATCCTGCTGGGTAAACGGGCATGCTACAGTTTAAGCCGCGCCAACCTGAAGTAGAACAAGCTCGCGCCAGGTGGCACATTGGTATCGATCGACGACAGGTCGGCGTTTATGTGGGTCTGGCAGTGATTGGCGGACTTGCACTAGGTTTTGGGTTGGGGCGATACACTTCGCATAAGGAAGTCCTGGCGCAGCCACCTGCTGCAACTGATACGCGAGTGCCGAGTCGCCCGCCCGCCACGGATCCATCGGTCGAGTTTCATACCGTCACAAGAATCCTGCGCGCCGATACGATCGAAGTGGACACAGTAGGTCCCGTGCGCCTGCTCGGGATCGAGACTCCGGACGGCAAGACACCCGTCGAAATCTACGGCGTCCATGGTCAACGAGCGCTCAGTTACACCCAGAAGACTTTGCTGGGGCAGATGGTGAGGCTGGAATACGACCCAACAGCTGCTCTAACCAAAGACGAATCCGGTCAGACGCTTGCTTACGTTTATTCGCGCGACGGATTGTTGATCAACGCTGAGATGGTAAGACAAGGCCTCGCTTTTGTGCACGGAGCCGAGCAGTCCAGACTGGCCAATGATTTTCGCACCATCGAGCGGGAAGCGATGCAGTCAATGCGCGGAGTGTGGGGACCGACCTCGCCAACCGTTGCGTCAAGTACGCCACCCGCCATCACTCCGGCAGTCACTGCCGCAACAACGTCTTCCGCGGATAAGCCGAAGAAGCTAGCCCCGCTCGCACCTTCAGAATTGGGGGCGAACATCCCTGCAATTTCAACTTCGCAAGCCGGCTCGTCGGAACCAGGGGTATGGGTGTCGCCGGGCGACAAGATGTATCACAAGGCAGGATGCACCTTCCTGGATAAGAAGAAACATTCTCTGGGGCTGGCGCAGGCGAAGTCTCAAGGTTACACAGCCTGCAGCCGCTGCTACGCTTCGACTCTGCTCAAAGCTCCCTAACCAACGCCCAGTAACTATTGACTGATGTCTTATACTTGCTGAGGACTGTCCCCTACCAGAAATCTCGTGCGAGGCGCAGCCCTCCCAAACCTGCGATTGGACTTACCCGAAGGCATACGCGTAGGACCGCACGAAAGACGAGAACAGGAACTCATAATGGCCAGGCCATCAATTGGTGTCTGCACTACAATCGCGCTTTCATTTTTCCTATTCGTAAATTCATGTCCCGCAACCACGTCTCGCAAATCCGCTCAACCGAACTCATTGTCGGCCTGCGGTTCATGCACCGGAGTCTCCAACAAATCTAACGGCGGGCACGCGCTAAAGAAGAGCGCGAAAACAGCTGGCAAGACTCCGTGTCATCCAAAGGACTATCTCGATCCGAAGGTCGCGTTAAAATACAAGACCGCCGTGCGCCAGATGAAACGTGAGGGCATCAAGCCGACGGTCACCAGCGTATGGCGTTCAACGGATTATCAGGCGCAGCTGCACAAGTGCTCGACAAGTACTCGTTGCCGCAGGGAGCATCCGGGGCTTTACTACGCGCTGCCTCCCGGCAATTCGCTCCATGAAGCCGGGTTTGCCGTCGATATATCCGGCGTCGCCGCGGGTCCGCGAGGCAAAAAGCGCCTCACCTCACAAGGCCATAAAATCGTAAGCATAATGCGCAAGAATGGGTTCAACTGGCGATATCAGCTCGCTGACCCTGCTCACTTCGAAGCGGATCCGAAAAAGCACGGGTATCGCAACGCCAGGCAGGCGATCGCACACACACAGACTACCTGCACGGTTAAGCTGGCTAAACTGGACAAGGTAAACCACACACCTCAGAAAAAGACGGCTACCAAGTTCTCTGCTGATCGAAGTCGCCCGTTGGCGAAGACACAATTATCAGCCCGCGGACCAGCAGCAAGAACTCCTCGCCGTTCAGTGAAAGCTCGAGCATAGAGGTCTAACGGTGAGCCATCGTTAACGGGTTCGGTACATCCTCTATAGCTCTCACTTCTTTGCATAGTTCACACCCGCAATCCCGTCGAAGGATGTAGGTGCAATTGACTTCCATTCTTTCATCTCATTAGAATCGCCGCGCAGTTTCCAGGCGCGCGTGTCGATCAGTGAAACTATCGCTTCTCGATAGATCTGTCATCGCAGCAAACAAGGAGACTAGGTGCTTTTCTTAAAGAGAGTCGTCGTAGCATTCGCACTCCTCAACATATCGAACATCTTCGCTTTGCTCCCGGCAAACGCGGCTCAGAAGGAAACTTCAAAGCCGGCCGCACTCAATCAAACCTGGATTGAGCAGACGCTCGCTTCGATGACCCTGGATGAAAAGATTGGGCAGTTGATCATTCCCGCCACGGTCGGGATGTTCCTGAGCCAGGACAGCGAGACCTTTCAGCAGATGCGGCGCGACATAACTGAATTTCATGTCGGCGGTTATCATATGCTGGGCGAAGTAAGCATCCTTCACGAGCCAGCCGGTGTAGCTTTGCTCATAAACCACTTGCAAGAACTGGCCAGGGTGCCGTTGTGGATAACGGCTGACTTTGAAGGCGGCGTCGGACTTCGCTACATCGGGGCGACGCGGCTTCCGCGAGCGATGGCGATGGGCGCAACCCGAAACCCTGAGATGGCCTATCAGGCTGCCCGCATCACCGCCGAAGAAGCTCGCGCGCTTGGCGTTCAAGTTAACTTCTATCCGGTCGCCGACGTGAACAACAACGCTCGCAATCCGATCATCAACATTCGCTCCTTCGGCGGCGATCCAAATCAAGTTGGTCTGATGGCTCGCGCTTACATAAGAGGCTCACAAGAGCATGGGGTGATGGCAACCGCGAAACATTTCCCGGGTCACGGCGATACGTCGACCGATTCGCATCTCGAGCTTCCGGTAGTTGACGTCGATCGCGCGCGGCTGAACTCGATCGAGCTTCCGCCATTCCGAGCCGCCATAGAAGAAGGCGTCGGGGGCGTGATGAGTGCGCACATCGCGTTACCGCAAATTGAAACTGAGAGACTCCCGGCAACGCTTTCGCCGAAAATGCTTTCAGGAATCCTTCGCGGTGAAATGAAGTTCAACGGCGTGATATTCACCGATGCGCTTAATATGCGGGGAGTCGCGGCCCATTATCCTGAGGGCGAAGCCGCGGTGCGTGCGATAAAGGCCGGCGCCGATGTGCTGCTTTACCCGCCGAGCGTTGAACAGGCATTCGTTGCCCTGAAGCACGCTGTCGAAGCCGGCGAGATCAAAGAATCGCGGCTCGACGAATCGGTGCGCCGAATCCTGAGCGCAAAGGAGAAGCTTGGGATTGATCGCAATCGCTTCGTAGATATCGGCAACCTTGATAAGGCTCTTGGCACAATCGAGCATCAACGCACGGCGCAACAGATTATCGAGAGCGCGATCACGTTGGTGCGCGACACTCGAAAAGTCTTTCCCTTGAAGCTCGCTTCGGAACAAAAGGTACTTTTCATTTCAATGGTTGATAACAGCGATGGCTGGCGCGACGGAGTCCCGGGCAGCGCCTTCTATGCTGGACTGGTGAAGCGCCATCCGAGTTCGACGCACGTTTACGTTACGGACAAAACGTCTCCGGCGGAATTCGAGTTGATAAAGAAACTCGCGGCTTTGTCGGACGCGGTGATCGTCAACGCCTTTATTCGAGTGGCGTCGTTCAAGGGTTCGATTGACATGAGCGAGGGGGAGATCAACCTGCTGAAGCATCTGTCAGCGATCAAGCGTCCCTTTGCATTCGTGCTCTTCGGGAGTCCTTATCTGTTGTCGTTTGTCCCTGAGCTTCCAACCTATGTCTTAGCCTACGAATATTACCCGGCTGCGGAAGAAGCATCTTTAAAGGCAGTGCTTGGAGAGATCGAATTCAAAGGCAAGCTGCCAATCGAACTGCCCGGGTTTTATCCGATCGGCCACTCGGTCGCAAAGGCCGCTGAAACCAAACATTGAGGTTCAATCTGCGTAGTGGGTCAGTTTGAGGTTCAGAGTTCAAGCTTTAGCTTGCTCTTGAGCCTCTATGGTTGAAAACGGCAAGCTAAAGCTTGAACTCTGAACTGGACCTTCAAACTGACCCACTACCTCAATCTGCCGGCTTTCAACTTTGCGACAATCGAATGATGTCTTCGAGGATTGTTTGTGAAATCGCATCTCGGCCCGATCGAGCCAGCGCGAGCACCTGACCGCGCTGCTCGGTTCGAAAAATCGCCGCCTTCGAGGTGCCAGTGACCGCGCAGAAGGGTGAGTCGGGCTCGATCAGTTTTGGCGCAACGCTCACTCGAACTCGTCCCTGCCATATTCGCGCACGCCCAACAAGCCGAACTACGCGACCGCTCTCTCTCCCAATTCGAATCAGCGATTCGGTCTGTGGACCGATTCCAATCCGCGATACCTGATCGACACGACTGCCGGCCTGCATCAGAGACTTGGCCAGAATCAGAATCTTCGATGCGGTGTCCCACCCTTCAATGTCGAGAGACGAATCTGGTTCGGCGATTCCTTCCGCCTGTGCCGTAGCAAGAGCGTCGTCAAACGATCTCTGATGCTGCTGCATCTCGGTCAGAATGTAGTTGGTGGTGCCGTTGAGGACTCCGCGAATCTCCAGCACTCGATCGCCGGCGATCTCCGGAGGAATTGTCACCCCTGTCGTTCCGCTGTAGCCGAGCCGCGCGCCGCTCTTGCTCGCGATTTCATTCAGTGCACTGAGTGCATGAACGATCGGGCCTTTGTCCACCGTGACCACATTGGTTCCCTGCTCGATCGCTGCTTTGATCAAGCTCAGGGCGGGCTCGCCGTTCGCGATGTTGGTCGGAAGCGTTTCGATGAGGACGGAGATCCCGGCCGATGGGAGCGCTCGAATGAATTCATGAGCGCTGGTAATCGCTCCCGTCGAAGCCAGGTGTGCCAGCCGGCCGCCGGACTCTTTGTGAGCGATCGCGCTTTCAAGCGATGGGCCATCGCGTAAGAGGAGAGCGCCGCTGCTATCGGCGATCCCGTCGATGATGATCCGCGCCGGGTTTGTCTCAGAATCAGCCCCGGCGAAGCGCGCGAACGCGCGACCTACATTTCCAAATCCAAGCAGAGCAACGGTGATTTGAGGCTTGGTAGCTAACATAGATTCCAGGCAGTCCTGTAAGGCGTTCCTCCGTGGGCGCCGCTCAGGTCCGTGCATCTCATGTCAAAGCAAAGAGGGGCGCCCGCGGAGGGGCGCCCTTACAGGATCGTTATGGTCTTGCCGCAGGTTGCACAGCGTAAGTCTAGCCTACCTCTGCCGGCAACAACCCTTTGATGTCGCGCACTACACGAGCCACGTCTTCCTGATCGGCGAGCGCCATCATGATGAACTTGTAGCCGTTATGAAAGCATATCAACCCGTTACCGAACAGCCAGATGCTCGAGAGCAGAGGATTCCCGCCAAGGATGATGTTGATTGGAAACCCGCCGACCGCGCCGCCAGTGACGGCTTCAGCAACGAGTCCCGCGCCCGCCGCGATACTGAACGCGCCGAGCAACGGAGCGCCGACGTACTTCGCCGCGTCGCGCTGAAACTTCACTCGCGCGCGCTCGGCTTCCGTCAGGTTGCCTTCGCGAATCAGGGCTTCCTGACGTTTCAGGTAAGCCTCATATTTTTCTGAAAGCTTCCTCAAAGCATAAGGGGCGAGGGCTGAATGAAAGAGCCAGTTGCCCGCGCCGCCGGCGCCAAGCAAAACAACGTCCAACGATGCGAAGGCGGAGCCCGCGCGCGTGCCGGCGATAAAAGCGAGTGACACCACAGCGGCCTTGGCCGGATTCTTCTTCGCCCACTTGCGCGCGCTCGCCAGAGTGCCAAGCAGTGACGACGGCAATCGCGCGGCTGACGCGCTCGCACGGGCCGCGCCGGTCGCATTGTCGTAGAAGCGCCGCGCATCGCCGAAAAGGTCAGAAGCCGCTTGCTTGGCATCGTCTGCGACCTCGCCGGCCTTTTGCGAAGCTCCGCTTGCGGCCTCCGCCGCTTTCTCTTTAACGCCCGAACGTTTCAGGAAGTCGTCTGCGGTGTCGGCTGCCCGTCGAGCGCTGCCCGTCACTCGCTCGCGGACGCGGTGTTCTCGATCGAGCCGCGATACCTCTTCGCGCGCGGCATCGATACCCGACGACGCAACCTCAGCGCCCTTTCGTAACGCGCCGGTTGCGGCACGCGCGCCCTGATCGAGCTTTGATCTGATCTCGAACTTTTCGTCTAGCTGACGAGCGGCTTCTTCGGCTCGCCGTCTCAATTCATCAAGCTTGCTGGACATGATTTAACTCCCGATTGAATCTTACCCGGAACGCGATGTGGCAGCCACTATTTGATACGCCGGCTGTTGCGGGCCAGTTCCTCAAGTTCGGGTAGTGTTCGGTTGTTGGGTTGCTGACTTGTAAACGTCTGGTCAGAGCTTCGCGTTCTTTGCGGTCCTTTGCGGCTTTGCGCTGAGAATTGGGTCTTATTCCTTCAATACCCAGCACAGGACCCAAGTCCCGGAACGCAGGGAGCTCGTGCTCACCCTTCGTCTCTGATGGGGGTCGGGCGGCGATCTTCGCCGATTGCGACATAGACCACTTCCGCTTCGGTTACTCTCGCGCGTTCGCCGGGATGCGAGATCCGATCGGCTTCAACTAAGACTCTGATAGTGATCGAGGTTCGTCCTATTCGGACCAACTCGGTATAGAAGCTGACGAGATCGCCGACAAACACCGGCGCTACGAACACGGCTTCGTGCATGGCTTTTGTGACTATCTTCTTCAGGGTGTGCTTGCGCGCCTCAATGGCTGCGGCGATATCGATGTAGCTCAGGATGACGCCGCCAAAGATCGTTCCGTGAGCATTAGTGTCCTTGGGCATCAGCACCACCCGAATCGCCGGCTCGGCGTGCGTGTTGTCCGTGGGAGTCTGGTCCTTACTCATATGGCAGACAGCCTAGACCTCGCTCTTCGATAGTGTCAAAGGAAGCAGTCAACATGTTGGGGCGGCCACGGAGGGCCGCCCCTACAGGTTCGATTGCTTTGTGACTTTGCGGCTTTGTGTTTAATCTGGGTTGGTGGAAAAACAGATACTGGCGGCAGGCGGAATCATCATTGATGAAAGCAGCGATTCGCGCCGGGTGCTTCTGGTGCACCGTCCGCAATATGACGATTGGACCTTTCCAAAAGGCAAACTCGATCGAGGCGAGACGGTTGAAGAAGCCGCGGTTCGAGAAGTAAGAGAAGAGACGGGGCTCAAGTGTCGTATCATTCGAAAGCTCGCCGAAGCGCGGTATCTATCTCGAAAGCGTCACAAGGGACCTCTCATCCCAAAGGTGGTTCATTACTTTCTGATGGAACGATCGAGTCGCCGTATTAAAGTCCCGGGCGACGAGGTCGATCTCGCCCTTTGGGTTGACCTTAACGAGGCTTCTCAAAAGCTGACTTACGCACAAGACAAAAAACTGCTCGACCTGTTGTAGAATGAGGACCGGGCCGTTGCACCCGGATGGGTTTTATGACTGAGAAGAGAGCGCTCATAACGATGACCACCGACTTCGGCGATGGGGACTACTTTGTGGGCGCGATGAAGGGCGTGATCTACTCGATAAATCCCGCGGCAGAAATAGTCGACATCACGCACTCGATACCGGCGCACGATATCTACTCTGCCGCGTTCACGCTGATGTGTTGTTACGCCGACTTTCCCAGAAATACGATTCACCTGGTAGTTGTCGATCCCGGCGTGGGCTCTGCACGCCGGCCGATAATGGTGATGACCGATGAGCACAACTTTATCGGTCCGGACAATGGAGTATTCAGCTACATCTACCAGCGCGTTCACGTGAATCGAATCGTTCACTTCACGACTGAGCACTACTTCCGGCAGCCGGTGTCGGGCACGTTTCACGGCCGCGATATCTTTGCGCCGTGCGCGGCTTACACCTCTAAACTCGTGGACTGGAGAATGATGGGCGAGGGCATCAGCGATCCGGTTCGTTTCAATATCCCAACGCCGGTTGTGTTATCCGAGGAACTTATTCGAGGAACCGTGCTCCACGTGGACCGCTTCGGCAATTTGATCACCAACATTACTCGGTCGGAGGTGACCGATGAACTGGTTCGAGCCGGGGCTCGAGTTCGAATAGGCAAGCAGGAGAACCTGCGAGTGCTGACGCATTTTGCTGAAGCTAATCAGAACGAGTTATTTGCTTACTTCGGCGGCGCCGGCTTTTTGGAGATCGCAGTGCCCCGCCAATCCGCGGCGCGAATCGCAGAGGGTCGTCGAGGAGTTGAAGTGGAGGTTCTAATTCCCGCCAGGACCTGACAACCTCAAGGCTGTGAAACGCTGAAGGTGAGAGTTCAAGCTTTAGCTTGCTCGCGGAATCAGCAGCCTGAAGGCTGAACTCTGAACCCTGAACCCTGAACCCTGAACCCTGAACTCTGAACCCTGAACTCTGAACTCTTAACTGGGAGGATGAATTGAATGGCGCTTATCGCAGCCAACGAGCTCAAACGCAAACTACTGATCGAAGTTGAAGGGCAGCCCTACGTTGTCCTGGATGTTTTCTTTGCTTCGCCGACTGCGAGGGGAGCCGCGACAATGGTTCGCACGAAGTTGCGTCACCTGTTGACGGACGCAGTTCTGGAAAAGAGCTTCCGTTCGAGCGAGAAATTCGCTGAACCCGATGTCGAGCTGGCGCCGGCATCTTTTCTTTACAGAGACGTGGACGGTTTTCATTTCATGGATGAGAAGAGTTATGAGCAGTTCATGTTCTCAACCGAAGCGGTAGGCGCCGACGCCGGATATCTAAAAGAGGGAGTGACGCTGGAGGTCTTGAGATACAACGGATCTCCTGTATCGCTTCAACTCCCTCAGTATGTCGATCTCGCCGTAGCCACTTCGGAACTGGGGCTACGAGGCGACACCGCCGCCGGAGGCGCAACAAAACAGGCAACATTGGAAACGGGTCTGGCCGTGCGTGTTCCGCTATTCATCAAAGAGGGTGAAGTGGTTAGGGTCAACACTCAAACAGGCGAAGTGTCCGGCCGAGCTTGATTGAACCCGGCCACTCGAGGAAGTACTCTTGATTAAGGACGCACTCTGAAGCAGGAGGGACTATGAAGAAGTCAGCCTTGATGAAATGGCGTGCCTTGGTGATCGGCGTCATCATAATAGCTTCGACTTTCACGTTGCCGAGTTACGCCTTCGCTCAAGGACGGGGACACGGACGCGGTCTGAGCAGAAAGTCCGCGAAGTTTATCAACGGCCATGATGCCCGCGCTGGCCGTTGGGATGGGCGCGGCCCAAAACCGACGCCCTTTGTCGGCAAACGGATTTACCGCGGTCACGGCCGGCAAAGAGGCTGGATCAGGCGAAGGTAGACCGAATGAGAAGAACTAAGAGCAAATAATCGGTTTGGGTCAACTTGTCCGTTAATCACAATCGTACACGCGGTTCGACTGAGACGGTCACCGATGAACTCAAACTACGAGACCGGTAGACCCTCTGCGTTGCTTTTTGGAAATCCGCTGCCGTCGCTTTTGGTATGTCCATGAACTTCTGCGGGTTGCGGTCTACCAGAGGAAACCAACTGCTCTGAACCTGCACCATAATCTTATGGCCCTTGCGGAACGTGTGATACACATCCGGTAAGTCGTAACCGATCTGCGTTGGCTTGTTGGGAGTCATTGGAACCGGGGCCTCCGCAGGTTCGAAGCCGTTGCGGAATTTCGCTCTGATGGGCTCGCCCCGAACCAGTTGTTGATAGCCTCCCATTCTGACGGCGTTCGCGGGCACTGGTTGATTTGCAGGTGGTTGCGGCGTGGGGTAATCGCCCGGATAAACATCTATCAGCTTGACTACGAAGTCCGAGTCCGTGCCCGAGGTTGAAACCTGCAGATTCACATTAATCGGACCGGCTATTGTGAGATCGTCTTCGAGTGGCGCCGTCTCATAAACCAGAACATCGGTGCGCGAAGCCGCGAAGCGCTGATCTTCGGTCATGTAGTCTCGAGTCATTCCGTCCGCGATGTAGCCTACATAAGGCACGGGCTTATTCGGATCGCTGATGTATTCATCAAATGAGCCGCGATCGTCTTCGGTAGGAGCCTCGCTGCTCAAGCGCCCGCTTGCGTGAAAGTAAAGCGTCTTCGGTTGCAGACCTTTTGGCGGCCAGGCATCCAGCTTCCGCCATTCGTTCAGTCCGGTGAGGAACATCCAGGTTTCCGGAAGCTCTTCCGGGGCTTTCTGGTCGTGGGTGCCCGCCGGCTTGTCTTTCAGGTAATGCATGAAAAAGGGGAATTGAATCTGCTCGCGAAAGAAAGCCGAAGTCTTTACGTTGAAGTTCAAATTGCCCAACCGGTCGCCATCTCCGCGCGCCCAGCAGCCATGACACCACGGTCCCATCACCAATAAGTTGGTCGTCTTTGGATTATTTTTTTCAACAGCGCGGTAAGTGCGAAGCGGTCCCATCGGGTCTTCGGCGTCGAACCAGCCGCCTACGTTGAGAACGGCGGGCGTAACGTTATTCATGAATTTCCAAAGCGAGCGCGACTGCCAAAACTCATCATAGTTCGGATGATCGATGACCTCTTGCCAGTAAGCGGCTTCGCCGTTGAAGTATTTCTTGTTCGTGTCGGCGAGCGGACCCATCTTCAGGAAGAACTCGTAGGCGTCGGGCGGACCGAAATCGAATCTAAGAGGCTGCTTCGGAGCCGCGGGTTCTCCTTTGCGAGGTGTGAAGAAGCCATAGAAGCCGAAGTTCGCTCCCAGCATGAAAGCGCCGTTGTGGTAGACATCGTCGCCGAGGTAGTAATCGGTGGTTGGCGCCTGTGGTGAAGCCGCTTTGAGGGCCGGATGCGCGTCCATCAAGCTTGCGGCGACATGAAAGCCTGGTTGCGAGATGCCTATCATGCCGACCCGGCCATTGTTGTTTGGAATGTTCTTGAGCAGCCACTCGATTGTGTCGTAGGTGTCCGTGCTCTCGTCGACGTCTTTGTTGCTCTTTTTGTTTGGATGATATGGGCGCGTCTGCAGGAACTCACGTTCAGACATGTAACGCCCGCGCGCGTCCTCATAGACGAATATGAAACCCTCTTTCTCGAAGTGCTCGGAGGGACCAAGAGAGGACCGATAGTTATCCACACCATAAGGCGCGACGCTGTAGGGCGTGCGCGTCAGGAGAAATGGATACTTCTGCGAAGTGTCTTTTGGAACATAAACGGTCGCGTAGAGCCTGGCTCCATCGCGCATCGGAATTTGATACTCGTATTTTGTATAACGCTCCTTCACGCGCGACGCGTCTTGAGTTGAGTCTTGTGCGGCTAAAGGAATGTTGAGAGCGATGATTAAGAAGATGAGTGGTGCTAAACATCGAAGTGACATCTTTGATGAATCTCCTTTCGAGAAGCTGCTACACGGTTGTTGCAGCCTCGCGTCGACCTTCGCGGGAGCCCGAATAATATCAGAAGTCTGAGATCAGGAGTCGCTCGGCAACGCCCATCGAATAGTGATTGCGTATTGAAGGAAGCGGTGCACGATGCTAAAAGTATAGCTAGGAACACAAAACGTCGTGAGCGCACAAGAAATACTTGCGGAAATACAGAAGCTGCCGCCCGATGAGCGACGCCGCTTGCTGGAAGCACTTGCCCCCGAAACGCGTGCACACGTCCAAGGGCGGCAGTTGACCAGCGAAGAGGAAGTTGAGCGGATACTTCTGACCGAAGGCATAGTCAGCGACATTCCGTCACGCCTGCCAGATGATGAAGAAGAAACCTACCAGCCGATTGATGTACCGGGTAAACCGCTTTCGGAAACCATCATCGAGGAACGTCGTTAAGTGGCCGCTTACTTCTTCGATAGCAGCGCCCTGGTGAAGCGATACGCGAAAGAAGTAGGCACGTCCTGGGTATTCAGTCTAGTTAGACACTCCGCTGGCAATCATCTCTACATTGCCCGCATCACCGGCGTGGAACTGGTTTCCGCACTGACAAGGCGTGAACGGGCACGTCGACTGAGCGGCAGTGCTGTCGCAAAGGCTATTGCTCGCTTTGAGCGTGAGTTTCAAAACCGATATACCACGATCGATGTGACCGCCAGATTGGTCGCCGCCGCAATGAAACTAGCGCGGTCGCACGCCCTGCGAGGCTATGACGCCGTCCAACTGGCCTCCGCGATAGAGGTCCATCAAGCTCGGGTCGCAGCCGGCGCTAGCCCGTTGACAATCGTCTCCGCCGATGATCCGCTTAATGCCGCGGCACTCGCCGAAGGTCTATTGGTGGAGAATCCGAACAATCATCCTTAGCGAACAAGATCGAGGAGGTTCACTCCTTAACGATTGCCCGTACCGCGAGACTGTGTGACATAGCGCCGCTTGGTCTTCTTTCAAAACTCACAACCGCGCTGATAATATCTCTGATTCAAATTGGAGTCATAAGCGACACTGTGTGCGGCGGCGCGGAGAACCAACTAGCCAATGACAATTCAGGAAACAATGCGCGAGCGCGTGAGGGCTGCGATACGTCATCTTTTCGACATCGATTTGCCGGAGATTCCCGTAGAGGTGCCCCCGCGGACTGAACTTGGAGATCTAGCGTTTCCAGTCGCTTTCGAGCTGGCCAAGCGACGGAAAGCCGCGACCGGGGAAAAACAGAATCCGAGAGAAATAGCCACAAGGCTTGCCGACGAAATGCGCAGCGTCGAAGGAGTCGCTCGAGCTGATGTGGCAGGCGCCGGCTATCTTAATCTCTATCTCGATCGAGCGGCGTTCGTTCTTCAATCGCTCGGCGAGCCCCAGTCTCTTGAACCGCTTTTGGGCGGGAAGTCAGGCGGGAAAATCATCGTCGAACACACGGCCGTGAATCCTAACAAAGCGGCTCACATCGGCCATCTGAGAAATGCAGTGCTCGGCGACACGACCGTCCGAATGCTGCGCGCAGCCGGCGAGATCGTCGAAGTGCAGAACTACATCGATAACACTGGCGTGCAGGTCGCAGACGTCGTCGTCGGCTTCACACACATCGAGCGAACGAGCCTCGATCAGATCAGGGCGCTCGCGAATAAAACCGATGGAGAGAAGTTCGACTATTACTGCTGGGATCTCTACGCGAGAGTCGGAGGCTTCTACGAGGACGACAAGGCGCGGCTCGCCCTGCGAACCGAGACATTGCACGCGATAGAGTCCGGTGAAGGCGAGATCTACGAGATGGCGGATTACATCTCGACGCGAATTCTTCACTGTCACCTCGACACGATGGCGCGCGTAGGAATCGAATACGATTTGCTCCCGCGCGAGTCGGATGTGCTTCACATGAATCTTTGGAGCAGGACGTTTGAGTTATTAAAGGAGCGAGGCGCAATCGAGTACGCGACCGAGGGCAAGCTGGCGGGATGCTGGGTGATGCGTTCGGCCGGTGAGTCGGAGGAGGGTGAGCAGACCGAGCACGAATTGGACAAGGTCATCGTGCGTTCAAACGGGACGGTAACGTATACGGGCAAGGACATCAGCTTTCACCTGTGGAAGCTCGGGCAACTCGATCTGGACTTCTATTACCGAAGGTTTCATACCTATCACGACGATCACGTAGCCTGGGTTACTTCTTCGGATCCAGGCCAGAACGACCCGGCGCATCCGCGGTTCGGAAGCGCTGCCGCCTACTTCAACGTGATCGACATCGGGCAGGCTTATCCGCAGCACTACGTTAAGCTCGGTGTGATGGCGGTCGATCATGACGAACGCGTCGAACGCAGCGCTCATCTCGGATATGAAAAAGTCGTGTTGAGCGTGGCTACAGCCGAGCAACTCGGACAACAAGTGACCGAGGAAGATCGCAAGCGCGGGGTCGTGAGCATGTCGGGGCGCAAGGGCCTCGGAGTAAAGACAGACGACTTCATCGATCAGCTCGAAACTAACGCACTCGCGGAAGTGGTTAATCGGCATCCCGAGTTGGACGCGGCCGAGCAGAAAGAAGTCGCGCATAAGATCGCCGTGGGAGCGCTGCGATACTTTCTGTTGAAGTTCACTCGCAATTCGATAATCTCGTTTGACTTCAAGGAAGCACTGGCCTTTGACGGCGAAACGGGTCCTTATATTCAGTATTCGGTTGTCAGGGCGAACTCGATTTTTCGCAAACTTGTTGACGCGGGCATCGATGCCGGCGGCGGCGGCCTGCAGTCAGTCGCACCCGAACGAATCGGCGAGTTGCTGGGCAGCGACGCGGGCGACGACCTGTGGTCGGTAATTTATCTTGCGGAGAGGCTTGCTGATGTTGTTCGCGGAGCGGTTGCCGCGCTCGAGCCGGCAATCGTCGCCAAGTGGGCGTTTCAGCTTGCGCAGCGGTTCAATATCTTCTATCACAATCATCATATTCTGTCGGAACAGGACGCGGACCGGCGAACCCTGCTGGTCGCAATAACGAGCGTCGTTAGGCGTCAGTTGATCCGTGCGCTCGATGTATTGGGCATCGAAGCGCCCGAAAGAATGTGAGGCGCGTGTTGTTTGCGCAGCCCATCGAATGCGGTTATATAATTGGTGAGCGAGAATAGAGACGCGATGTCTGTAAATCGAAAGGCATATGACGAGATAGTTGACTTCTTCGCCCGCGGAACCAGTTCGAACGCGGTGATCGGATACCATCCATCTACCGAAGCACAAGAGCGGGTGCACGATCTGCTCGCGAAGAACAAGGCGGGAACGTTGACTTCCGAGGAAGCTGCTGAGCTAGAGCTTTTCGGTGAACTCGAACACTTCATGCAGCTCGTCAAAGCCCGCGCCCACCAGTACGTTGAGAGCCCGTCGTGAGCCCAACCTACGTGTCGAGGAGGCTGCGCCTGCAGGTCACTGAGCGGGCTTCCGGACGATGTGAGTATTGTCTTCTCTCAGCCGTCGATGCATTCTTTCCTCACGAAGCTGATCACATAATCGCGGAGAAGCACGGCGGGGCGACGACGATAGGTAACTTGGCGCTCGCGTGCTTTGACTGCAATCGCTTCAAGGGTTCTGATATAGCTTCGCTTGACCCCCTGACGGGCGACGTCGTCGCTCTATTCAATCCGCGGACTCAGAGATGGAACGACCATTTTTCACTGAACGCCGGTCTAGTCGTGGCTCTGACTCCTTGCGGGTCAGCAACAGTACGTCTGTTGAAGCTGAACTTGGCCGCGAGGGTAGAGGTACGCGCGGTCCTTACGAGCCGGGGACGCTATCCGTAGAAATGAGGTTCCTCGGACTTCAGACGACGTAATTGAAGGATCACCAATGCTCATAGTAATGAAAGCTGAAGCTACCGACGCTCAGGTCGAAGAAGTACTCAAAGTCATCCGAGACCTCGGCTTCAAGCCGCATCCCATGCCAGGCGCGACTCGAACTGCGATCGGCATCACAGGCAATCAGGGGGCGATTGATCCGGCCCACTTCGAAATGCTTTCGGGCGTCGGGGAAGCGATCAGGGTCTCGAAGCCTTACAAGCTCGTCGGTCGCGATCTCAAACAGGACGACACCATTGTGCGCGTCGGTGAAGTCGAGGTCGGCGGTGCTGAGCCTGCCATAATCGCGGGGCCGTGTGCGGTTGAGACCTACGAACAGACGATGGAGATCGCCGAGATAGTAGCTTCGTGTGGAGTCAAGCTCTTTCGAGGCGGAGCGTTCAAGCCGCGCACTTCGCCTTACGCATTCCAGGGGCTGGGTGAGGACGGCTTGAAAATCCTCTCCGAAGCGCGCGATCGATTTGGACTCAGCATCGTTACCGAAGTATTGGACACCGAAACCGCTGACCTGGTTGAAGAGTACGCCGATATCATGCAAGTCGGTGCTCGCAACATGCAGAACTTTTCACTGCTGCGCCGCGTTGGGCAGGCGCGCAAGCCGGTGATGCTCAAGCGAGGAATGTCGGCCACACTGGACGAGCTGTTGCTGGCCGCTGAGTACATCATGGCTGAGGGCAACTACAACGTGATCCTGTGTGAACGCGGCGTGCGCACGTTTGCAGACCACACTCGCAACACGCTGGATCTGTCGATCGTGCCCGCGGTGCAGAACCGGTCTCATCTGCCGATCATCGTCGATCCTTCGCACGGAACAGGCAAGCGTCATAAGGTTATTCCGCTCGCGCGAGCGGCGATCGCGGCGGGCGCCGACGGGATAATGGTCGAAGTTCATAACCATCCCGAACAAGCCCTGTCGGATGGTCCACAAGCGTTGTTGCCCGATATGTTCAAACAGCTCGTCGCGGAGGTGCAGGCAATCCACAAGGTGATCGTCGCCGCCGAAGCAAGCCTGGTTTAGTACGGACACCGAATGACAAATGGAGAATGACAAATGGAAAATGGAAAATGAATCCGGAGCGTTAGTATTCTGTCGCTCGATTTTCCATTTTCCGTTTTCCATTTCCCAATTGTCATCGGACGATCAACACAGACCCCTCAGCAAACTGGTTTCGTTTCTAAAATCAAGACCGCTTCTTGTTGTCGCGACGATCGCGACGACTGTGTCTGTTCTGTCGTTCCTTTATTTCTTTTCAAACGGGATGACCAACGTTTATGGCGACGGCGTTGCGCACGTGAACATTGCGCGCAAGGTCGTAGATTCGCCGGACGATTCTCTGTGGCGAAGGTACATTCAGATCGGCTCTCCGTGGCTTCCGCTACAAACGATTTTGATGTTGCCGCTCGTTGCCAATGATTGGCTATGGCAAACCGGCGTCGCCGGCAGCGTAGTTTCGATGCTCTCGTTTGTGATCGCGGCGGTGTCGCTTTACTTGCTCGCAAGAGAGATTTTTGGCGGCGAGGAAGGGCAATGGAAAACGTTGCTTCCCCTAATGTCGGTCGTGATCCTCCTGTTCAATCCAAGCGCGCTGTATATGCAGTCCACGCCGATGACGGAAACCATTTTCATGGCGTCGCTGCTCACATCGGCTTACTTGCTTCAGCATTGGGTCAGCGAGCAGGCCAATGGGAGACTTCTGGTTGCCGCCATTGCAATCACGATCGGCACTCTTGTCCGCTACGAAGCGTGGCCGGTCGCTGCGCTTTCGATCCTCATAGTGCTTCTCGCCTCAGCGGGCGACTGGAAGGTGAAGGCCCGGAACTGCGGGTTCTTCTCCGCCGTTGTAGCAATCGGTCCGATCTATTGGCTCTGGCACAACTGGGCTATATACGGCAACGCGCTGGAATTCCTGACCGGACCCAATTCCGCGCGTGGAATCTATCTTCAAAATGGAGCGCACGACGGGTGGGCGGCGATATTCATAGGGCACCCGCTGCTGGACTTGTTGATAATGGCGGTCGCCGTCGCGGTCGCCGCGGGGCCATTTGTTTTGTTGTTAAGTGTTGGCGGGTTTGCCGGGTTCGTCGTCGCCCGAAGACGGAAACTGCTGAAGGCCTCGCCTGTGTTTTTGTTAACGGTGCCTTTCTTGTTTGAGGTATTCAGCGTCTATCGAGGGGAGATTCAGCTATTCCCCTTGAGCGCTTTCGGATTGCAGAACGCGCGATACGGATTACCTCACATCGTCGCCGTAGCGCTATTTGCGCCGGCGGCAATTCTGTTGTTAAAAAACTCGGCCAGGCGGTGGGCCGCCGTCGCATCGTGTGTGGTAGTCGTAGCGCAATACGGATACTTGATCTCAGAAGGTCCGTCCCAGCTTGCGATGTACCAGGAAGGTTATCGAAACGGGGTGAACTCACGCGCGGCGCGAGAGCATATGAAGGTCGCGGCATTTCTTAGAGCGAATCCGCCGCGGCGCTTCATACTGATGCACACCGGCGCGCTGGGTCCGGTTGTCTCGCAAGCTGGACTCGGCTTCTCGGGAATAATTCACGAAGGAACTTTGCGATGGCATCAGTTCGATGACCAAATACCGTCTGATGTTGCGACCGTCATCAGTCAACAAGGCGATCCCCTCGACATTCGAATGCGTGAGCGGCCGTCATTGGCGCGTGATCTGGCGACCAACTTTCAAGAGGAACTCTCGATTGGGAACATCAGGGTTTTTGCGCGAAAACAGAAATTGCAAATTGCAAATTGAAACTGAGAATTGCAAATTGAGCATGAATCCGACGGAGCCTGAGAAAGTAGGGAAGGGTTCATCAGCCGACGTCGACGCCGCTGTAGCTGCGATGAGCAAGTGTGCGCACGCGATTACGTCCGGCAGCCTTCGCAAGGTACATGGCGCGGTCGGCCATCTCGATCAGTTCCTCTTTGTTCTTGGCTCCTGAGGGATACGTGGCCACACCGATGCTCGCTGTTACCTGTTCAGCTATGCCGAAAGGCCTGGATGAAATCGACTGGCGCAATCGCTCTGCGACTTCAATTGCGCTTGCGCGATCGCATTGGGGAAGAATCACGACAAACTCCTCGCCTCCATAGCGGGCGCAAACATCAACCTCTCGAACTGTCGCTTTCATTATCGATGCGACGTGGCAGAGCGCGGCGTCGCCGGTTCGATGACCGTGTGTGTCGTTGATGTGCTTCAGATGGTCGAGGTCAAGCAAAATGAGCGACACCTGATCGTTGTTTCGATCGGCGAGCTTTGTTTCGCGGTCAAGCCGTTCCTGGAAATAACCGTGGTTGAAGAGTCCCGTGAGCGCGTCGGTCATAGCCTGAGTCTGGACCTGACGAAAAAGCCGCGCGTGGCTTATTGCGACAGACAGCTGGTCGGAGACGGTCTTCACCATCAACAGCTCCTCATCCTCCCAGTTGCGCGAGTTCCTGTCATCTTCGATCACGAGCACGCCGATGACGGTATTTCGATATGAGATCGGGACTTCGAGGGTGCCTGGCATACTCAATCGGTCACCATTGTCTCGAGCTGCCTTATGAACGTTTTCCAGGCTTCCATCCGGCCTGCTATTCGAGTTCTTAGCTGGGTGATCGGAGTTCTCTACCGCGCGGTTGACGGGTATATCATCGTAAGCAGGGACCGGATTCTCCGGCCGTTCGTAGACGCTCATACCCTCCGGCATGTTGGTACCTTCCTGCCAGAGAACGACTGCGGCGCGTCGAGCATTCAACGCTCGCCCGACTTCTTCGACCGCGGATTGGAGGACTGCTTCCAACTCCAGGGTGCTCGAAATTGCTGAGCTTATTCGATTGGTCGCCATCTCGAGCTCGGTCTGACGCTGCATTAGCATCGTGACCTTTGTCGTAAAGGCGAGAGCAAGTTTCAGCGACGTGCTACGCGGCGTACAGGAGTTAACAAGCGTTGCAAATCTCTCGCGCTCCTGTGGCTTCTGAACGTTGATCCGCGCCATCAAATACTCGATTGCGGTAAACACTACATTAGGATCGAACGTCCATATCACTTCGTAGCCGCTCGTTCGAGTCCTGTCGTCGGCAACTCGACTCGATGCGAGCAGGCCGCAGAAACGGGGCTCCATCACAAGTATGAAAGGCCCGGTTTCGGTTGAGTGCCGGTCGCCTTCGTCCAGCTCCGTCAGCTTGAATGTGGGCCTTGGATCCCAGGTACGATCGGTACATCCGGAGCTGCAGCAAAACAGATAGCTGCGGCGTGAAGATGCAACCAGGCTCGACAGGCGGCCGGTTTCCCTCAAGAGGTCGCCGTTCAAACATCGTCCCTCGATAACCAGTGCCGGGATGCTGTTCTCCGTTACGATGTCTTCAAAATAGCGCACCAACCGGGACGCTGTTTGTGCATTACAGCGGACCGGCGAAAACTCTTCGCGATGTTGGTCCAATAGAACGTAATAAAGTGAATTCATCGAGAACAGGATTCTCTTTAGGGGGAATCGAGCGGGCGGTGTGGGGACCGAAACAAACTCGGCTTCATTCTAACTTGCGGGTGGGCGATGTCAATTCTTTTCTCTTTATTTGCTGAGTAAAAGCGGGCATTGTGACCTGGAATACTCTGGCAGCGGCGTTCATAACAACCACAGATGAACACCGATGAACACAGATTTATCGGCTCCTTTCTTATCCGTGTTGATGTGTGTTCATCTGTGGTTTGGGTTTTCTCTAACCGCCGATCTTAGAAAGAATGTAAATTTTTCACACGCTGCCGGAAACTCCTACAGTGAACTGCGGTTGCTGGGCACATGAACAGCCCTGAACCTCTCTTATTTCAACGAATTCACCTTGGGTGCGTGAACCCGCAATGGCACGGTTCTCGCTCTGGGAGTGCCGTAAAGTAACGCGCCGGTAATGCTCGCAGCTTTTTTCTATCGGCAAATCATTAGATCCGAGGAGGTATGAAACGATGCGTAAGTTGATTGGCATGGTGATGTTGATGGCGTTGGCGGTTGCGTTTGAGTCTGGTTGCGCAACGAAGAAGTACGTGCGCAATCGAATCGCTGAGCGTGTCACTCCGCTTGAGAACCGGACCGGTGAACTGGAAGAGACTTCGCGCAGAAATACTCAGCAAATCGGGGAATTGAGAACGGGCGTGGATGATGCGCGCTCGCGAGCGGACCGGGCGCAGTCCACTGCCGACAGCGCTTCAACTTCCGCCGAGCAGGCAAACACGCGGGTGGCCGGCGTCGAACATAATATCGACGACTTGCGATCGAACCTGGACAAGTACACGACGCAGACGACCTCAATGGTATTTTTCCGGCCCGGCAGCACGGTGCTGACCAAAGAGGCAATGGCTCAGCTTGATCAGCTCGCGTCACAGATCACCGACCGTCGCGGCTTTGTCCTGGAGATTGTCGGGTTTGGCGATACGACCAAAGCTACGCGCTTCAATCAAAGCCTTGCGCAACTGAGAGCGGAAGCCGTTCAACGTTACCTGGCCGACAAAGACAACATTCCAATCATGAGAATGTTCGCAGTTGGCTTTGGCGCTGCCAGGCCGATGACCGAAACTATCTCGACCAGTGAGGGAACCAGTTCCAGCGGAGGTACGGCACGTATACAGCCGCGCCGCGTGGAAATACGGTTGCTGACCCACGCCGCCGTCGAGAACGTGCCTGCGAAGACAGCTACTTCCGGCGCGTCTTCCCACTAATAATTGCGGTTGAGGAGTTGGCGATCATCATTGGGCTGCTACGTAGTTGCGAACCAGGTCTCGTCTGTCCCAGGGGCGAAACTCGTTATTACGTAGCAGTTCCTCGATGATCGCCGTAGTTTTTGCTTCCACTGTTTGCAGATCCCCGAGCTCGCGTAGACTTTCCTTCCTTAACAAAATCAATTCTTTAAGTGCTATAATCTGGGAGCAACCGGATCTAGGGCCATCGCATCACAGCAGTGAGGTCATGGCTTACATCACAGACACGCTGATTATGACCGTGACCGGCGAACGAATCCAACCGGCGTCCGACGTGGAATTGGCCAGGGCAGCGGCTGCCGGGGATTCCCTGGCGTTTGAAAAATTGTACGAGCAGCATCACCGCCGAGTCTACTCTCTGTGTTTGAGAATGCTCGGGAATGGAACGCAGGCGGAGGACCTCACTCAGGAGGTCTTCCTCCAGGTCTACAAGAAGATAGCGAGCTTCCGCGGCGATTCGGCCTTCACGACGTGGCTTCACCGCTTGACCGTCAATCAGGTGCTGATGCATTTTCGAAGGCGCGGGGTTAAGCTCGAACATACGAGCGAAGAAGGTGACTTCACTAATATTATTGAAACGCCGTTGCAGAGTACTCGGCGAATTTCGATGATCGATAAACTTGCGCTTGAAAAAGCGATCTCGGAGTTGCCCAACGGTTACAGGACGGTATTCGTGTTGCACGATGTTGAGGGCTATGAGCATGAGGAAATTTCGAACCTGCTGGATATCAGCATCGGCACATCAAAGTCGCAACTACATAAGGCGCGCATGCGCCTGAGACAGTTGCTCAATAAGACGTAGGCTCTTGAACTTTGTCTTTTGTATCAGGTGAGATCAAATGGTTTGCACGGAGTGTCAGGAAATACTATCGGAATACATAGACGGTGCGCTCGAGTTGGGCGAACAGGTCAATATCGAACGCCATCTTGCGGACTGTGAGTCGTGCCGTGCGGTGCGCGATGACCTGCTGCAGATAGTTCACTTCAGCCATCAGCTCCCGCTGCAATCGCCCTCCCCGGCGTTGTGGTCGCGCATCCGTTCGGATGTTGATTCGTTGCACACCGGCGTGTGGTCGCGCCCTCAGAGATGGCTTGCCAGAGTCAGGGCGCTCAACTTCAACCTGTCGATTCCGCAATTGGCTGCAGGCGCAGCGGCCCTGGTGGTTGTAGTCTCACTCAGCGCGATTGTTTCGCAGCGGGACGACCGCGCCCTTCAACCGGCCGCGTCATCTGTTGCGTCGGTCGCTAACGCCGATGTAACTCCTCTTTCAAGCTCGGATTTTCAACAGCTCGAGAAGCAGATCAGTACTCTAAGCGCCACAGTCGAGCAAAAGAAGACCTCGTGGGACCCGGAGGTGAGATCGGAGTTCGAGCGAAACCTTTATTACATAGACCAGTCTTTGGTGGAGTGCCGCCATCAATTGAAGAACAATCCAGCCGATGATGTGGCGCAGGAGTTGATGCTCAACGCATATCGGGAGAAGGTGCGCCTGCTCGATAGCTTCGAGAAGTTCTAGGCTCACCGGAGCGCTCTGCAAAAGGGGCGCTCTGCAAAGGGGATTGAGTGTTCCGAAGAATGCCTCAAATGAGCAGCCAGGCGGGACGCAGCCCGAGATTTGCCATCTCAATAATTATCGCCGGATTGCTCACCTTCGGAACTCTTGTCGTATCCAGTGATTCCGCGTCGCGCTTCGAGCGAACCTACGCGCCACAGGGGCCGGCCCATCTGACCATCTCAAATGTAAACGGGACCATCCGAGTTGTCGCCTGGGAAAAGAAAACGATCTCCGCGCGTGCGAACGCCGCCCCGTCGGTGGTGATCGAAGATCAGGTAATGGGCAATGACATCGAGATCGGCGCCAGGCGAAATCTCAGACTGGGTCACGCGGACTTCGAAGTGTCAGCGCCGCCCGAAACCGCGCTGACGATCAAGAACTATGTAGGTGAAATCGAACTCAAGGGTTTCAACGGCCACGTCAGCGTCACCTCCATTGACAGTAATGTCCATCTCATCAATATCGACAGTCCGGCTGTCGATGTTCGAGTGACTACGGGGGACATTTACTTCGACGGAGAGTTGCACGACGGCGGCGCCTACAGTTTCCAGTCGATGAAAGGTGACCTCGATATCACCCTTCCGAGTGGAACGCCGTTCAACCTGAATGCGCGCGCGCTAAGCGAAAACATAAATCTCGGATCCTTCGTCAATAGCCTGACCGGCTCGTCCCGCGGGCCCAAGGGAATTGCAGGCACCCACCTCAAGGGTGGCCCGCGCCTCACTCTAACGAGTTACGCCGGCCGCATTCTTCTTCATAAGAAGTAACTTCACAAGAAGTAGCTGTCACAAGAAGTAGCTGTCACAAGAAGTAGCTTGAAGCGCCGCTCCGGTTATGCTACAAAGGCGCTCGAAGCATCTCAGCAGCACAAGCCCCAATCTTCTATGTCATCGTTAAAAAAAGTTTGCCACGATTGTGGAATGCCGCTGTCAACCGGGGTTTCTCACTGCGCCAACTGCGGAGCGACGGTTGGAACCTTGTTCTCGGAAATCGCGGCTCCGACTCCCAGCGACAAGGAGAAACGCCACCGAGACGCTACGTCAAACGCGGACTTTCATTACAAAGTCGAGAAGGCCCAGGAGCGAGCCAACAACTCGATCATACTTGCTCTCGCCAGCTTCTTCTGTCCCGGTATCGGATTCTTTCTTGGCACCGCAGCGATTGTTCTCGGCGCAATGTCCGCCCGCAGTTTGAAGGCTCATAACGTCGAAGACGGACGAGGATCCGCTCTCGCAGGTCTGATCATAGGAGTGCTGGGCTTGATCGCGCAGGCCGCCTACGTAATCTATGCCGTGAAGTCCGGCAAGCTGCCGTTTCTTGGATAACGGGCGTCTACTTCACTCCCGAAATCACCGTAGCCTTGATTGATATCTCGAACGGCCCGTGATGCCGCTCCCGCTCGATGATCGACACTATGCGGCGGCGGATCTCGGTGCGAATCCCTTCCGGTGCGATCTCCAGCCAGTCAGACAGAAACGAATCCTTGATCAACGGCGAATCCAGAAATGCTTCGCCATTGTCGTAGCTGAACTCTTCTTTGCTGACAAAAGTCTGGACACTCCGCAGTCCCGAGCGCTGGGCCAAAAGCTCCACGTCGGACACCGTGCTGCGTTCGTTGATTAACTGTTCGAGTGCCGACCAGACATCGTCGTCTATCCCGGTTTCGTGCAACGCTTCCCAATAAATTGAAAAGAACTCGTCGAAACTCCCGTGAGTTGCGAGCTTTAGAATGACGCGCCCGTCCGGCTGAGCGACGCGCGACATCTCACGCAGCAAGCCGTCAAAGTCTTTGCCGCGTAACATCGAAGCGTCTCCTATGACCGCTTCAAACCGGTCGATTTCGAACGGTAACTCCGAAACGAAGCCTTCCTCGAATCGAATGTTATCCAGTTTCTTGACTTGAGCCTTCGCGCGGGCGATCGCGATTCGTTCAGCGCTCGGATCGATTCCGATCACCGCGCCCTTGTCTCGCAAGTTCTCCGCGAGCTCCATCGCGTGGGCGCCGGTGCCGCAGTTGACATCGAGAATCTCTCCTTCGGACGGCAACTCGATGTTCTCGTTTATGAGAGTGTCGAAGCGATCGCGCCAGTCGGGCGCGATAAAGAGGTCGTAACGAAATGCCAGCTCCTTTTGATCGATCATATGTGTGTACTTCAAATGATAGCATGAGCGCGTTCGCGATTTGAGTTTGAACGCGGCTGACCTGTTACATTGCAGCTGGCTCGACCCATCGCTAGAATAGCCAATCGTTTCTGCTGTCCGGCAGACTTCAGGTTGTCGAGATGAGCAAGACAAGGACAGCCTTCAGATTGTCGAAAGCCGCAATACTTAAGACGACAAAAACTGAAGTTTGTCGGACACCTGGTATCATCGGATGGATTCACTTACAGAACAATGCCCGGTCTGCCGTCGCGAAGTTGATCGTCAGACAATGACCGGCGCGGACGGTATCGATGAATCGCTGCATCCGTTGCTTGCTGTCAACATGCACGCTTGGGAACCGGGCTTGCGGATTTGCAGCGATTGCGTTCGCCGTTACTCAAAGCTTCATGATGAGCTTAGCGCTGCGTTCCCTCAGTTCGCCGAACAAGAGCTGAAGGTTATTCCGACACCGATGCGCCTGGATGCCCCTGCGGAGCTTCGGGGCCGGGGCGTCACCATCGCTTTCCTCGATTCGGGCTTCTACGCTCATCCTGATCTCGCGAAACCTCTGGACAGGATCCTCAAGTACGTAAACCTCGTTGAGCCGGCGAAATCCGACGACCTGACCGTTCCCCAAGTATCTTCGTGGCACGGAATGATGACCTCGGTTGTCGCGGCGGGGAACGGCTTTCTATCCGGAGGGCTCTACCGAGGGATAGCTTCAGAGGCGAACACCGTTCTGGTAAAGGTTGGGATGTCCTCGCGCGTGCGTCACTCGGATCTCGCTCGTGGCATCCGCTGGGTGATTCGCCATCAAAAAGAGTTCAATATTCGGATCGTCAATATTTCGGCGGGTGGCGATTTCGAAGCAAGTTATCTTACAGACGAACTATCGCAAGCCGCGGAGGACGCTAGCAGGGCGGGACTACTTGTGATAGCCGCCGCCGGCAATTCCGGTCATATGGCCAATCATCCGGTGCTGCCACCTGCTTCTGCGCCTTCGGTAATCGCGGTTGGGGGATTGGACGACAAGAACAACCTCGACTTCTCGGACAACGAAATGTATCGCTCGAGCTACGGTCCGACGATTGATGGGCTTCAAAAGCCCGAGCTGATCGCGCCGGGGATCTGGATAGCCGCGCCAATCCTGCCCGGCACGCCGACTGCTGAACAGGCAGTATTGTTGTCGAAACTCGAAACCGCCTCCGATGCGGATTTGCGTGAAATAATCAAACAACATTCGGGAGTAGACGAAGACCTCGACCATGCCACAGAACTTGCTCCGTACCTTCTGCGCCAGGTTGTCTGGGTCAAGATCCGCGACAACAACGTAATCAGCGGTCATTACAAGCACGTCGACGGCACAAGCTTCGCGGCTCCGATCGTTTCATCGATCGCGGCGCAGATGTTGGAAGCGGTGCCCGACTTGAAGCCTTACGAAATCAAACTCGCGCTGATCAGAACCGCGGTCAGGCTGTCCCACGTGGAAGTCGATCGCCAGGGTTGGGGAATGGTGAATCCCCGCGCGGCGATCGCCGCGGCGTCGGCGATGCGAGGCAATGTCAATCAGAAGCGCTGAACGGCGCCGCGTTTGAAATCTTAACTTTCTTCGTGGTAGAAATGAGGACTAATGTGCCGGCGAAATATCCTGATACAAATCGGCATTTTTTGAGACTCTCGAGGCTGGATTCGCGTATAAGCGACAGTAAAGATGTCCGACAAACTGCGCGTTGTTGAGATCGGTTGAGTTGAGAAAGTGAAGCGGGTCTTAGGCCGCAGTCGACAAACTGAAGTTTGTCGGACCCGGCGGGTGTTGGCGGTTCCCGCCCTTGAATTCCAAGCGAAGGAGACGAGTGAATAGTATGGACAGCAAACTGGCACCACAAGCTGAGGCGCCGCAGACGGCAGCCGAACCCACAATCCCGGTATCCAATCCTCAGGAGAAGACGCAAGGCAAGCCTGCTTCATATTCAATGATGGAGCCGAAGATGCGCCGCATCTACGGCGAGTTTTATCGTGAGATTTACTACTCGGAGAAAAAACACCTCGACACGAAGACTCAGGAGCTGATCTCGCTGGCAGCGTCGCTGGTGGCCAAGTGTCAGGGGTGCATCGAGGGACATCTCAAGAAAGCCATGGAGTCGGGCGCAAGCGAGGAAGAGGTTAGCGAGACGATCTCGATTGCCGCCGCCGTCAACGCCGCGGCCATCATCGATCTGACCGACGTCGCAGCCGCCAACCTCAACATCAATCACTTTCCAAGCGACGGACCGCGCTTCAGAGGGTAACAAGCTGTTAGTGAGAGGCAAATAAATGGAAATTCTCATGCACATGGCAATCGGGATACTCTCGGTTGTTATCGCGTTGGTAGCCAACTTCGCAGCGCACGTGTTGCCCCGGCAAACCGGCGCCACTCAGCAAAGCTCGGCTTCAGCCCAATCAACTCCGGAAAACAACGTCGAGTATGGTTCGCTACAGTCCGCCGCGTTGGGCAAAGAGCTGAAGTTCGCGATTCAGTATCCACCGTCTTATCAAGCCGACAGCAAGCGCATCTACCCGGTGCTCTACTTCCTTCACGGGATGTTCGGAAACGAGCGGGAGTTCGAACGCCGGGGCGTCGCGGCCGCCATCAATAAGCTGCGCGAAGAGGGAAAGATCGGCGACTTCGTGATCGTTTCGCCAGCCGGCGAGAACAGCTTTTACCTTAACGCCAAGAACGGCGCGCGATACGAAGACGCGATCATAAAAGATTTGATCCCGTACATTGAGAAGAGCTATCGCGTGATGAATACGCAGTCCGGCCGCGCGATCCAGGGAATCTCGATGGGCGGCTGGGGCGCGCTGCTTCTGGCTTTCAAACATCCCGAGATGTTTTCGACGGTGACTACTCATAGCGCAGCTCTTTTCGCCGAGATGCCTCATCCTTCGGGGACCGACCGCCGCTCGCAATTCATGTCGCAACTGATCGGGAAGATCTTCGGCGATCCGCCCGACGAGGAATACTTTCGGACCGTCAACCCGATGTTCGTCGTCGAAGCCAACACCGCAGCGATCAAGAAATCGGGCATGAAGATTTATTTTGATTGCGGCGAGCAGGATCGATACGGGTTTCAGGAGAGCAATAAGGCCTTTGACGAGAAGCTTACGAAGCTGGGCCTCGCGCACGAATTTCATCTCTTCCCGGGGAATCACGGCTGGGAATACATGATCTCCGTAGCTGACCACTCGTACGCGTTTTTGTGGAAAAACTTCAAAACCGACGCCAAGGCTTCAGCCGTACACTCGCGGACGAGCCATTGAAGGCAAGCCTCTAACGTGAAAGTGTGAGGGCTGACGGGATGGCTGTCAGCCCTTTTGATTTGGATCAACCGGTGCAATCCCAATCAGCAAGAAAAGCCCGAAACCGATTCGCCGAGCTTGTGGCGCTCGACGATGACCAGATTAACCTGGCCGAAGCCACGCTGTTGATTGCTACAGAGGAATACTCCCGGCTCAACATCCAGGACTACCTCGACAAGCTCGATCGGTTTGGCGATCTCGCCCGCGAACGCGCAGAGGGTGCGAGCGACGCAAGCCATGTTATTTCGGCCATTAATTCAACTCTTTTTGATGAACTCGGGTTTCACGGCAACCGTGACGGCTACTTCGATCCGCGCAACAGCTTTTTGAATCAGGTGATCGATCGACGCACCGGAATACCGATTACACTGACAGTGGTCTACCTGGAGGTTGCGAGGCGAATCGGCTTTCAGATCCGAGGCGTGGGTTTGCCTTATCACTTCATTGCAAAGCGCGAGAATGAGGCCGGCGATATTTTTATTGACCCGTTTAATGGAGGCAGATTGCTGGACACTGGCGGTTGCGCGGAAATGCTTTCGGAAATGACCAGTGGTAAGGAGGAGCTACAACCGGAACACCTCGAATCAGTAGGCAACAAAAGAATCCTTGCGCGAATTCTCTTGAACCTGCTCGGTATCTATCAGGCAGGGGATCCCCGCCGGGCACTCGCGACAATCGAACACCTTCTGCTGATCAATCCGAACTATGCGCCGCACGTACGCCTTCGAGGAGCGCTGCTGGCTTCAGTAGGGGACCAAACAGGCGCGATAGCCGAGCTGGAGCGGTATCTTATGCTTGTTCCCGACGCCGAGGACTTCGACGCGATCAAAGAACAGATCCAGTCTATTCACCTTAACCGCGCAAGACTCAACTGACCACGAAGCGCAGATGTTTAGAGTTCAAGCTCTAGCTTGCTCTTGAGCTTTGTGCGTCGGAAAACGGCAAGCTAAAGCTTGAACTCTGAACCGCACCTCAACTGACTGGGGAGTGAAGCCGTCTTTCCTGCTAGTGCGCGGAACCCGTTCGGTCTTTTTCGAGTATCTTCTGAAGGCGGGCACGCGAGAATGCCTGCGCTCCCGGGCGACCTGAGTTTAGTTTTTTCGCGCCTCTTTTGTTATGGTAGACTAATGACGAAATTCAATATGCCTCGCCCCGCGCTCCTTGTTTTAACGAAGTTGAACGCCCGCCTCACTATGAGTGGGCTGCAAGCGTGGAACCGAGGCCCCTTTAGGAGGGGAAATGTGGGCTAGACTCAAGAGGCTGTTTCGTTCCGTTTTTGGCGGACTCATCGAGGCTGCCGAAGACCCCGAGCTCATCCTGCAACAGACCATCCGCGATATGCGCGAGAAGGTCCCCCAGATGCAGAACAACGTCGTACAGGTGATGGCGACAGAGAAGCTGTTGCAGAAAGAAGTCACCACACTCGAGCGCGAGATCAAGGACTACGACGCCAAAGTTAAGGCGTCGATTCAGTCAGGTCGCGACGACATCGCTCGCACGTACATCACCGCGCTGAACGAGAAACAGACAGCGCTCGACCGCGCGCGACAGCAACTTGAAACCTCGCACGCAGCGTCCGAGCAGGCGAAGAAGTTCCTGGACAACTACATCCTTCAGGTTAAGAAGCGGACGGCTGAAGCTCAACAACTGGTGAATGAGGCTCGAGCCGCGAAAATGCAGGAGCAGCTCTCGCAGACAATGGCTTCTTTCCAGATCGGCGATGATGCCGGGACTTTCCAGGAGATGCGCGACCGAATTCAGCGTCGCTCGGCAGCGGCCGAAGCCCGAATGGACTTGTCGACCGGCGGAGTCGAATCGCAGATTCAGGACATCGAACGCGAAGCGCTGAATATGCAAGTTGAAGACACCTTGACTGCGTACAAGCGTCAAATGGGACTCGCTCCTGAAGTGTCCTCTTCACCCGCGCCGCCCTCGATTCAGAGCGATTCTGCTGGTGAGAAGTCGCTGGGACCGTCGGATAGAGCGAAGGCGCTTGAGTAGAAAACGATGAACGAGGAGTGATGAACGATGAATTCTGGAATTCATCATTCATCATTCATCATTCATCATTCATCATTCATCATTGGTCGTAACCATATGGCAGAGCAGGTCAGCTACGTTAAAGAAGCGATCAAGGAACCGCTCAATATCTGGGCGATGGTCATATTCCTGGCGCTCGCGGTCTTCGCTGTAACTGCAGCCCCTGCAGGATTTCTGGCTTGGATTGCCTGGTGGGTGCCGCTTGTGGCAGCCGGAGCCGCCGAAGCGCTGTATCTGTCGAGCGTGCCGAACACACCGGGTTATCGACGAGTGGTTGACCAGCGTATGCGACGGCGCGCGCTTGCGAATCGCGAGCAGAGGCGAAGAGAACTGATCTTGAAATTCGACCCTCGCGAACGTGAAGCAGTCGAGTACCTTAGTTGGATGAAGAATCAGATTTATCAGAACTACCAGAAATTCACCGGGATGTCTGAAGTGCCGGAGCGCATTCGGACTCTTGATGTCTATTGGGAATCTTATGTCGATCTCCTCGATACCTACCGGCGGCGTAAGAATCACATGCGTTCGATCAACCGGCAGACCATACAGAACCAGATTCAGCAGGCAGAACGAGCGGTCGCAACGGCTCCTGATGATGATACCCGGCGGCTCTATCAAACCAACCTGGAGTTTCTTCAGAAGAGGATGAAGACTTATGACGACATGGAGCGCTCGATGAAACGAGTCGAAGCGCAGCTCCAGTCGATCGAGAGCTTTTTCGGGCTGGTTAACGACCAGGTTGTAACCATGCCGACGCCTGAGCACATCTCATCGCTCGACTTCGAGTCGCTCCTCTCTTCGATTGAGCTGACGAAGGAAATCCTCGACGAGACGGCTCCAATCATGAGTCAGCTGGATGTCTCGGAACGTTCGTCGTCCCAGGCCGCGCGTCCACCGCTGGCGCAACGGCAATAGACTTGTAGGGGCGGCCCTCCGAAGCCGCCCCTTCTGGCGAGACCAAAGAATAGACCAATGAGGGGCGGCCACGGAGGGCCGCCCCTACAAGTCAGCCAACCATAAATATGTCATCATCACGAACACGACTGTTAATCGACGAAATCGATCAGCTTCCCTCCTGGGCCGCAAGGATGGCCCGCAAGTACTACGCCGGTGAAGCGAGCCACTTCCTTCTCTATAACAACATCTACGATCTTGTGCGATCGGGCTCGGAGTACATAAGTCTGCTCAATTATCTTCAGCGTGAGCTGGTCGGAACTAAACAGCTGCTCACCTACAACCGGAGCGAAGGGATCAAGTTTGGCTCGCAGGAGGCTGAGCGCCAGTTCGCCGCGCTCCTTCGCGTGTCCGATCCGTTGATGAACCGCGACGCGCTTCGGCAGCTTCCGAAGGATCCGGCTCGAGCGCTTCCTTTGATCGAGCACTTCCTGCTTTATGGAGATCAGGTCGCGGTCATTATCAACTTTCTGGACACGATTATTCCCGCCGGCGACGTCAGTTACATGTCGGGCGACGATCGAACCAACCTCGTAGCGTTTCAGCGCTGGATTACCAGTTCACGGCTCTTGAAGAAAGACAACATCGTGGTGCTCGTTGCCGAGAGCGTTGCCGAAGTGCATCCGAGGATTCGCCAGAATTCGAGACTGGCTTCCATCGACGTTCCGTATCCGGACGATTCGGAGCGGCTCGAGTTTATCGGACATTTGCGCGGGCAGTTGACTCAGCTACAAAGCGAAGTCACTAACGAACAATTGTCGCTTATGACTTCCGGTCTAAACCGAGTTCATCTGAATTCTTTGTTACGAAGCGCCGCGACGGAGAACAACGCGTTGACGCTCGATCGGATTCGTCAAAAGAAAAAAGAGTTGATCGAAGCCGAATGCGTGGGCTTGGTCGAGTTTGTTCATCCGCGCTTCGGTCTGGATTCGGTTGGTGGAATGACTAAAGCCAAAAACTATATGCGGTCGATCGCCGACACGATTCGCGCGGGCAGCACCGAAGAAGCGCCGATGGGGATCTTGATCTCCGGCCCGATCGGAACGGGAAAGACGTTTCTCGCCGAGTGCTTCGCGCACGATTGCGGCATGAACGTGGTTGCTTTCAAGAACTTTCGCGAGCGATGGGTCGGCTCGAGCGAAGCCAACCTTGAAAAGATCCTGAACCTGCTTCAAACGCTTGCGCCGATCGTCGTGTTGGTAGACGAAGCCGACGCGACGCTCGGCTCGCGCGAGAGCGGCGGCGATTCGGGAGTCGATGCGCGAATCTTTTCGAAGCTTGCGGCGGCGATGGGCGACACTCGAAACCGAGGCCGCATTCTATGGATATTGATGACCAGCCGTCCCGACCTATTGCCCATCGACTTGAAACGTCAGGGCCGCGCCGAAGAACACATATCGTTGTTCTATCCCGAGTCGGAAGAAGACAGATTGGCAATCATCGAAGCGATGGTACCTAAGCACCAGATCGCGCACGAAGTGACTGACTGGAAGCCGATAACCGCCAACAAACTGACGTTGTCAGGCGCCGACATCGAGTCGATGCTGATCCGTGCCCGACGCATCGGCCGAATGGCCGGCCGTGATAAGACGACCCAACAAGACGTCGAGCAAGTCGCCAGTGAGTTCAGCCCGGCTCGCGACGAGATGGCGGTCGAGTATCAGATACTGGTTGCCGCTCGCGAGGCTACGTCGAGAGAGATGGTGCCGGAGCAGTATCGAAAGCTTTCGCCTCTGGAGTTGAGCCAGCGGATTGAAGCGCTGAGAGCTTTCATTAGATGAATTGAGGGCTACGAGTTCTCGGGTAATCTATAATTGGCCGGCGCGGCGTGACCTATTGCAGGCGCTTGTGTTCACTGTAACGGAGGCATCTATGGCGACACCATCCCTCTTCTGGAAAAGTCTTGAAATGTCGAGTCCGGCGATTGAAGGCGACTCGGATATATGGTCAATCATCAAGGCCAAAATGCAGGAGGCCGGTCTTTCAGACGTTAAGAAGAACCCGAGCGACGTGAACGGTCATACTCAGGACACCATCGTTGCGGTGACCTTCGTGAAGCGCGGGCCCCATGATTATGTGCTCATCATAATGGCTGCCGGTAACGACGCGCTCAAGCTACGGGACAAGGTTTTTAATAAACTCAAAAACGTCAATTTTCTGTAAGCGGTCTCGAAGATGAATGACCGCTAACGGACCGGTCGGTTCATACGTCGAACCAAATTTGCAAACGTGTTCACCGCGGCTCGCGATGAAATGGACGTGTTTGGGTGGCTATGACGCGGCGCTATCTGTTAACCACTGCCATCGCTTGGATCATAGCGACGGTTGCAACTGTGGGGTTTGGGCAGGAACCAAATCAACGGTCATGCAACGGGAAATATAAGGGCTTCAAGAGACCGACTCAACAGGAACTTGCGCTGATAATACAGAATCACACGGAGTGGCTCGACTCGCTCGGTGGGGAGCAAGATCCCAAGCGAGCTAACCTCTGTGAGGCGAACCTACGGGAGATGGATTTGAGAAACATAAGGTTGAGTGGGGCGGACTTGGATGGGGCTGATTTAAGCGGCGCTAACCTAATTGGCGCGATACTTAGTGCAGCGCAGTCAGATGAGGAGGTGAAGGACAATGAAGGGAAGCCATTCTTGCGGGAGCTTCGGCGTACGAAGTGGATTCGAACCGACCTGAATAGTGCCGACCTCCGAGGCTGTGTTATGAGGGGGGCAGCCCTGGACGGTGCTGATCTGAGCGGGGCAGACTTATCCGAGCTTAATGAACAGTCAGTTGGTCGCGAGAAGGAGGAAGAGGATGTGCTTGCCATCGGTGTCAACATGAGGCTATGTAACCTGACTGGGGCCAGTTTGGTCGGAGCTGACTTGAGAGGTGCAAACCTCCATTGGACAATTCTCTCGTCGGTTCTGTTTGAGCCGAAATCGTTGCCTACGATTGACGGAATCGGATCAGCGATTGGGTTGTCAGAATTGTGGTACAAGGAGAACGCAAACCCAATGGTGGCTCTGCGAGAGGAGCTCAAGAGCGCTGGTTTGCGAAAGGAAGAGCGCGCTGTGACGTTCGCTATCAAGCACAATGAGAGAGTCAAGTCTGGATGGGCTGAGAGTGCATTCAACTTTGTCCTGTTTGAATTGACATGCAAGTATGGGATGGAGCCGGGACGACCGCTAGAAATATTGGTTGTGCTCGCCTTGATATTCTCCCTTGTTTATATGATCGCTCTGAACGGTCGTAGAAAATCGAGCATCTGGGCGATATGGCCGCCTGACAGCACATTTCGCGAATCCGAGAGACCTGTGCGCGTTCCTGACAGACTAGCAGATTTTCGGAGGGGAGAGTGGCGGCCTTTTACGTGGCTCAAAAAATGGCTTCGATTGTGGCTTATCGGTGCGTACTTCAGTTTGCTTTCAGCGTTTCAGATCGGATGGCGGGAGCTTAATTTCGGAAACTGGCTTAGTCGAATGCAGCCGCGCGAGTTCGTATTGCGGCCTACTGGTTGGGTAAGGGTCATTTCAGGCGTTCAGGCACTCTTGAGTGTTTATCTTCTTGCCTTGTGGGCTCTCACTTACTTCGGTCGGCCTTTCGAATGAGGTAACGGCAACAATTCCAAAAAAAGGGGCCCGAACACAGTCAGCCTCCAGGCCCCAATTCTTAGGACGATTACGGGAATATCCCGCGAACTCGCGTAGCTTCCGCCACTCTCTCTACCGCCAGGCAATAAGCGCCAGTGCGCAGATGTACCTTAAACTGCTTGGCCTTCTCGTAGACCTCGTTGAACGCCTTGACCATCGTCTTCTCCAGATACTGATTGACTTCCTTATCAGTCCAGAAGAAACCGTACTGATCCTGCACCCACTCGAAGTACGACACCGTCACACCGCCCGCATTCGCCAGTATGTCCGGTATGTCGAAGATGCCCTTGTCGAACAGCACGCGATCCGCGCCCGGCGTAACCGGTCCGTTGGCCGCTTCGGCAACGATGCGAGCCTTGATCAAATGAGCGTTGTCGAGGTTGATCTGATTCTCGAGCGCCGCCGGAACCAGTATGTCGCAATCGAGAGTCAGCAGGTCAGCGTTCGTTATCTTTTCAGTATCCTTGAAGCCGATGACCGAGCCGGTCTCTTCCTTGAACTTGAGCGCCTCGGCGGGATCGAATCCAACAGGGTTGAAGATTCCGCCCTTGGTATCACTGACGGCGATGATCTTCGCTCCGTCCTCGTGCAGCAATCGCGCGGCGATCGAACCGGCATTGCCAAAGCCCTGCACGGCCACTCGCGCGCCCTTCAGATTAATGCCCAGAACCGTGCAGGCTTCGCGAATAGTGAATTGACATCCGCGGGCGGTCGCTTCGGCGCGTCCCATTGAGCCGCCGAGCGCGATGGGCTTGCCGGTCACGATTCCAAGCTGCGCGCCTCCGCTCATCATCGAGATCGTATCCATGATCCACGCCATGGTCTGCTCATTGGTGTAGACGTCGGGGGCTGGTATGTCGATGTGCTGGCCGATGAGGTGAGATCTCGACGGCATAGCGACGCGTCAGTCTCTCGAGCTCTCCCTGAGATAGCAGATGCGGATCGACGCGGACTCCGCCCTTGCCGCCGCCGTAGGGTATGCCGACGGTTGCGCATTTCCAGGTCATCCATGCTGCGAGCGCCTTCACTTCGTCGAGGTTGACGTCCGGATGATAACGAATGCCGCCCTTCGCGGGGCCGCGCGCCACGTTGTATTGCACGCGAAAGCCCTCGAACACTTTGGTAGTTCCGTTGTCCATCTTCACCGGAATTGAAACGAGCAACTGGCGCTTTGGCACGCTGAGCACGGCTCGCATGCCTTCGTCCAGTTTGAGCAGATCAGCAGCAATGTTGAACTGCTCTCTTGCAATGTCGGAAGGATTCAGATTTTCCTGTGGTCTCACACTAGTCATAAAGTATTCCCCATATCCTGCATCGCGCAAGCAATCGCGGTTGTGAAAGAGAAAACGGTAGCGACCAAAATTCGATCAATCACTCGAACACCAAAAAGGCGCAGTTGCCCATGGGCGCCAGGATCGCTAAGCGGCCTTCATGCAGAACCTGGTCATGGGCTTGCCACAGCAGTAGACGTGAAACTGACCGTCAAGTGAGTTTCGATGGCCGTCGACTGCGGCAGGCGCGTTCATCCTGGGATCCTCGAAATCCAGCGAACGCGTGTCCGAACTCCGAACTACCGTAATCTGTGCGTTGCAATCCTGACAGCGATACTTCTCGCCTTCGTGCAAAGCCATTTTTTTTTGACTCCCAATTCAATGGGGTGTCGCAGGTCACTGCCCAGTCCTCATTGACCAGGACTTCGTTAGCCTGCGGGCATCTGTTTGCCAGTCGGGATTCTAATGCGAAAGCGCACACCAATGCTGTGACAGCAAGCACGGCAGGACGTGACTGGCGTCACAGTCTCTGGTATGGCAAAGACGTGAATGAGGCATCTCGCGCACACGTCCGGCTCTTGCGCCTGACTACTTCCCGTCGGCGCTTGTGAAAAGGTGGGTAGTTCGGCTTCAAGGAGGTGATGGAGGGAAGAGTACGATGTCAAACTCAATCAGCGGGAAGATACTTAGGAGCAGATCGGCTAGGGGAGAAACGCCGTGATAACCGAGATCGGGCTAAGATATGAGCGCGTCGCGCTTTGGGATGTTCTTATTCTTCGCCAAAATTGACATCGCTTCAATACGAACGAGCTTGTCGGGTCTCACGGCGTTGCCAACGGATCGTTTCTTATTGCAACTTCTCATTCAGAATCTTAGCCAGCCGCGCTCCACCGACTGCAATCCGGGCCTTTGCGATTTTGGTCATATTTGTTCTGTACGGAGCGGTCAATGTAAACGGCCCGTTCGTTTTCCCGATGGGTGGATCCTTGTAAGCTTGAGTCTTGGCTAAGTCCGCGCTCTTTGCCACCCAATGCCCGACATCCAGATCGTTTATTTCAGTGGCCGGCGCCGCCGGTAGTCCACCTTGCCCTGTTATTACCGATTGAGGGTCACTAATTTTCCCTACCGCATCGTCCCAGGCGCTATGCAAGTTGTTGTCGGACCCGCTCAAGCGCACTCCGTTCCCTCCGGCATCGCCCTTGGGCTTGCCGTTAGAATCCGGGGTCGTGCGCGTTATGCAATGAAGCGGCTGATGCACATCGCCTACAAGATGTAGCAACCAGCAGAGGTCATATGACTTGAGATCGTCCGTGTCGGGAGACTTCGGGCCTGACAGAACGGCAACAAAGGCGTCGATTCTGTCCTGCGCATTGGGCGTAGGGAGCCCTATGTCATCAGGGAACGATATGTCCACAAAATGCCAATACTTGTGCCGCGCGAAATCATCGTAACCCGTATTCCTGTCGCCCCCGGTTGCGGGCGGAACATTTCCGTTGTCCGTGCCGTCGTTATTATATCGCCCATCACTCTTGATCATGTCCGGCCATGTGGCCGCGACCATAAACAACATCTTCTGTTTTTTTGCCTCGGACGTTCCGCGAGGAACTTGCTTGAGAAAGAGGCGGAAGTCAGGATTGCGCCGGATAAGCTCCGCCACCCGCTTTTTTGTGTTCGCGGTAAGCTTATCGTAGGCCACCGCCGCGACCATCATATGCCCGCGAGAGTTCCAACCGTATGAGCAAACACTTAGCGCGATAATGAGCGTGAGAGAACATGCGAGAAGTCGAAGTCGCTTTTTCATTGTACACCTCATTTGAGAGTTCTTATTTTGTAATGACAAACAAACCCAAAATGTTACGCATTACTTTGGAGATGCGCGGCACTATACCGTAACCGCTTTGACGAAGCAATCAGTAATTGACACTCCACGAAGGCCGGGGGTATGGCGGCGCGGGTGGCGAAAGGCGGCCGCAGTTCCGGAAGAAATAAAATGCAACACCACTGTCATCACGCTTTCATCCGTCAGGATGGTCGGCTATATTTCTTTCAGGTCACCCGCAGATAGAGAGAGAGATGAGCAACATCGAAACAAAGGACCTTGTTGAAGAACTGGCCAACGGCATCACGCACGGAATCGGATTGGCGTTAAGCGTAGTGGGTTTGGTAGCACTAGTCGCGCTCTCGATCGTTCGGGGAAACGCCTGGCACATCGTGGGATGCACAACATTCGGCGTCACGCTCGTGCTTCTTTATGCGGCGTCGACTATGTATCACACGTTTCACGCGCCACGCTTGAAACGAATCCTGAAGGTATTCGATCACACTGCAATCTTCCTCTTGATAGCCGGAACCTACACGCCGTTTACACTCGTCAACCTTCGGGGCTTCTGGGGCTGGGTCCTGTTTGCGCTGGTGTGGAGCTTAGGCATATTCGGCATTGTGTGGAAGATGTTTCACGCGGAGCGATTCCCGATAGTCTCGACGCTACTCTACATTGCGATGGGTTGGATTGTTCTAATCGCAATCAAGCCGCTGTTGGCAGCGGTGCCTTTGTCAGGAATCGCGTGGTTGGGCGCGGGAGGATTGTTCTACACCGTAGGGGTTCTTTTCTACGCAATGAAGCGTGTCCCGTACAATCACGCGATCTGGCACGTGTTCGTGATGGGCGGAAGCATCTGTCACTACTTTGCTGTAGTTTTCTACGTGCTTCCCGGCCGTTCGTGAAGGCATTCCATTCTGTTCCAGCCTTGCCGCCTTAGGTTCAATCAAGATCAGGACTTTTAGTAACCGTTCAGCCACGGCAATCGTCTTAGGCAGTGTTGATCGGGGTTTAGTGCGCGGTCAGCGATAGTTCTTTGCAAAAAAACTCCGGAGAAATGCTCTGCGGGTTGATGAAATCGGCGAACAAAGATAGCGTTTATGCGTTAATCAATGTCTGCCAAAACTGATCAACCTCGATTGTGCCAGCGAGTGCGAGATAGAATAAGCTAGTCAGGATTGGAAGAGCAGTCGCAGCAACATCCGGGACAATATCCCGCGAAGTCAGTGGAGCGTGGATTGAAGCAGGCCGATAACCGCAATGCCGGCAGCATGGCTCGTCAGGCCCTGGTTGGCGAATCTTCTGGGATCGATAGCGCCGATATGGAGCGGCGCAGCGAACTGCGGAAGAGTCGTGGGGATGACGCGCGTCCGGCCCTGGTGACGGACGCTTCGATCGCGAGTTCAGACGCCGCCCCAATTTCGCATGACGAAGGCGCGGCCTCGAGTGAAGAAGACGACTTGATAAGGGCCAGCCTGGCCAGCGATGAAGATGCCTTTGAGAAACTGGTTCGCCGCCACAGTCCGCGAGTGTTTAGTATCATCGGGAGCTTCTTCCGGCGCCGGGATCAGATCGAGGACATCGCGCAGGAGGTCTTCTCGAAAGCGTATTTCTCCCTGGCCACATTCACCCTGGGCCGGTCGTTCGAGGCTTGGGTAGCGAGAATAGCGGTGAACGCATGCTACGATCACCTGCGCGCTCAGCGTCGCCGGATCGAGCAGCAGTTGCCGCACGAAACGCAGCAGGAAGATGAGTGGTTCGAGTTGCAGATGCTTGAGGTCGCCCGCGATCGGCACGCAAGCGCAGAGCGGCAACGCGATGCCGGAGAGATCGCCGAGCGTTTGTTGTCAAAGCTCGATCCGGAAGACAGGCTGATAGTCATCCTTATTGACAGGGACGGGTTTTCGGTTAAGGAAGTGTCGGACATGACCGGGTGGGGTCAATCGAAGGTTAAAGTCCGGGCGTTTCGAGCGCGCCGCGTTTTGAGAGCAGCAATGAAGCGCTTGGTTCTGAGCGGTGAGCGAATGCAGAGGAGTAAGAAGAAATGACCAATGAGTTGAGAGACGAAGCGAGTTTGCCGTGTCGAAAGGTTCGAAAGCAATTTGTCCTACTACACGGAAACGCGAACGTAACGCATTCGGCGAAGGCCGTAAATGCGCACCTGCAAACGTGCTCAAATTGCGCGCTGGAGTATCGGCTGTTTGCCCTGCAGCGCGCCACGCTTGATGCGGCTGCTTCGCCCGAACCGGTCACGCCGGATGAACAATTCTTTAGCGGGCTTCGAGCCCGAATCGCTCGCGGACCCGCGCTCATCCCGTCGCGCCGCGGAGAAGAATCGTGGACCGCGGCCTTGTTGTTGACCGCGCGCCAGCTTGTTCCGGCAATGGCGGTGCTGCTCATTCTGATAATCGGCGCGACTCTGTTATGGAATCAGCCGGTTTCAGACGGAAGCCAAGCGGCGGTCCGGCCCAGAGAGCGAGTGATGTTTAGCGATTACTATGATTATCCCGCCCCAACGCGCGACGATGTGCTCGAAACGCTGGTAGCAGTCGAGGAGAAGTAGAAGATGGAAAGCAAGACCAATAGCCAGACAAAGGCTCGCCTCATAGTAGTCTCTGTATTCGTGATCGGCTTTGCGGCGGGAGCGTTGGCGCTGAATCTGTATCAGCAACTCTCGCGGTCCAGCGACAAGAACACGCCGCGCAACGGCACCGAATTGCTTCTCAAACGGATGAACGAGAAGGTGGGACTCGCCTCGGATCAGCAGGAACAGATAAAACAGATATTGGATGAGACTGCTGACAAGTACAAAGACATCAGGAAGGAAATGGACCCGGTCGTTAAGCCCTTCGAGCCTCGATTCAATTCGGTGCGCCAGGAATCGCGCGATCGCATTCGTGCCCTGTTGACGGCGGAACAACTGCCGAAATACGAGCAGATGGTCACCGAACACGACAAGATGCGCGAGCAGGAAAAAGAGCGATCCAAAAAGTAGAGGACTAGAACTGCTCGCGTTTGCTGATTGCCCCACACGTACAGGGCCGCGACTTGGCTCAGTCAACGGAACTTCTGTGTTGGATCCAGGGAATAGAAGAAGAGACTAAGACTAATGAAAAAACCTATTGCTGTTTCACTTGCCGCTCTCGTCCTGATCTTGACCCCGTTTGCGCTTGCGGGATTCGGCGTGGCGCACGCGCAGGCGCTAATCGAATTGCGCGGCACCGTGATCGACGAAACGAACGCTTACATTCCCGCTGCGCCGGTTTTACTCGACGACGGCAAGGGGCAGAAATATTCGGCGACCGCCGACGACCACGGGCGTTACCACTTCACGGTCAAACCCGGGGAATACACGCTGACCGTTGAAGTCGATGGCTTCGCCAGGTTCACACAACAGATCGACCTCAGAACGAAGCCGGCGGCCCCCTTTGATGTGAAACTCAAGGTAGCGCTCGCGGAAAAAGTCGAAGTGACGGACAACTCCGCGTCGATTTCTACTGAACCCGACAAGAACCTGTCTGCGATCACGCTTACAGAAAAGGACCTGCAGGCGTTACCCGACGATCCTGACGAATTGCTCCAGACTCTGAAGCAGATGGCGGGCGCCGCCGGGGGCGGCGATGATGCGGCGGTCTACGTTGGAGGATTTCGCGAACGCGGTCAGCTTCCTCCCAAGGAAGCGATACTGCGAATCAACATTAACCAGAATCCATATTCAGCCGAGTATTCGGAACGCGGCGATACCAGAATTGAAATCATAACCAAGCCCGGTTCGGATACGTTTCACGGCGGCTTCAACTTCAGCTTCAATGATGAGTCGCTCAATGCGCGCGATCCATTCGCAGGATTTCGAGCGCCGTTTCAGTACCGCAACTACGGCGGTTATTTCAGTGGTCCGCTCATTCACAACCGATGGGGCTTCTTCTTCGACATGCAGCGGAACGAGATCGACGGCAACGACTTCGTCAATGCGATTGTGCTGGATCCGGCGACCTTCCTGCCTACGCCGTTCAGCACTACCGTATTGAGTCCCACGCGGCGGACGAACTATTCGATTCGCACCGATTATCTGGCGACAAAACAACACACCATCGGATTTCAGTTTCGCCATTCGGAAAGCGAGTCGAGAGGAGGAGGCGGCGGATTCTCGCTTCCCGAACGAGGGTCGACTTCCAACTCGAGCGAAAACTCACTGAGATTCTCCCTGACGACCATCGCCAGCGAACACGCCGTGAACGAAGTGCGAATTCAAGCGAGCCGTCGCGAAAGCATGACGCGCGCGCTCACAAACGGGATCGCCATCAACGTCCTCGACGCGTTCAATGGTGGAAGCAGCCAGTCCTTCTTCGACAATTCAAACAAGAATCTCGATTTCACGGACACCGCGACTTACACCTACAAGAATCACACTTTCAAAGCGGGCTTCCGCGCTGAAGCAGTTCAACCCAATAATCTCAGCCGATCGAACTTCGGCGGGACCTTCACTTACGGACAGGACTTCGAGAGGGATGCCGGCGGGAACGTATTGACCGGAGCCGGCGGCGCGCCGATTCCGATAAGCCCTATCGAACTCTACAGCCGGGTTGTGCGCGGCGTGCCTGGCTATCACCCGACGCAGTTTTCGATCAACACCGGGGACCCATTCATCGGCTTTTCCCAATGGCAGTACGGCTGGTTCGCGCAGGATGACTGGAAAATATCAAAGCGCTTCTTCCTTTCCTACGGTATGCGTCACGAGTTTCAGACACACTTGCAGGACAGGCTTAACTTCGCGCCGCGCTTTTCATTCGCGTGGAACGCCGACAAGGCCGGCAAGAGCACGGTTCGAGGGGGCGGCGGGATCTTCTATACGTATCTCGATTCGGGCATCACGTCAGAGTTGATAAGACTCGGCGGCGGCCACCAGCAGAATTTTGTGGTACAACAGCCGAACTTTTTCCCTAACATTCCGGCAAACCTCCAAAGTGGAAACACAACGCGCCTGCCAACCATTCGCCAAAGAGAGCCTGGTATCAACGATCCTTACACAATGATTGGTAGCCTCAGTTACGAGCGCCAATTGCCGTTGAAGCTGTTCGGTTCGGTCGGCTATACGTGGAATAGAGGTGTTCATCTTCTGCGTTCCAGGAACATCAATGCGCCGCTGGGATTCAGTGATAAAGGGCTGCCGATAGTCCCGTTCCCCGGGGAAGGGCCGATCCTCGAATACGAGTCCAACGGGCTGTCGATTCGGCACCAGATGAACATCAACGTGCGAACCGGGTTCAGCCAGAAGTTCACGATGTTCACCGGTTACACGTTGGCTACAACTCACAACAATACAGATGGCGCGAACACAAATCCGGCGAACCCGTACGATCTGTCTACAGAATGGGGACGGGCCGGAGGTGATATCCGCCATAATTTGTTTTTTGGCGGCCAGTACACCGCGCCTTGGGGACTTAGACTCACGCCCTTCATCACTGCGCGTTCCGGCGCCCCGTTCAACATCATTACCGGCCGTGATAACAACTTAGACAACCAGATTACCGACCGGCCTGCGTTTGCAACTGCCGGGGATGCTGGAGCGGTTGTCACCCGCTTTGGCGTCTTCAATCCGACACCGCTGTTGGGAGAACAGATCATCCCTCGCAACTTTGGCCAGGGGCCCGGGCTTGTGAGTGTCAACCTCGGCATATCTAAAACTTTTGGCTTCGGTCCCGCGCCCAACAACTTTCGAAGCGCCGCTCCTGCGGCTACCAACACTAGCCAGGCGGACGGCCAAACGAATGCACAGGGTAATCAGGGTAACCAGCGCGGCAACCGCAACGCCAATCAGAATCGCGGAGGCACTAATCAGAATCGAGGCGCCGCGGGTGCCGGAGGATTCGCTGGCGGCGCCGGACAGATGATAATGCGCGGAGGTGGAGGTGGCGGCCCAATGATGATGGGTGGCGGCGACGCGCGGCATAAATACAACCTCACGTTTAGCATAAACGCCAGCGACATCTTCAATCACGTCAATTTCGCGAATTACAACGGAGTGCTCACGTCGCCGTTATTCGGTCTTCCCAATAGAACGGTTTCCAGCAACTTTGGTGGTGGAGCATTCGGTGGTGGAGGCGGGGCGGGCTCGCGCAGAATCGATGTCAGCATGAGATTCAATTTCTAATGCAGAGGGTCGCAGCGGCTTTGAGTGCGACACAGCTAAAGGAGTACGTGCAATGAGGTACATCTTTGGATTCGTAGTTATAGCGATGGCGAGTATTAACGTGCTCGCGCAAGACGCGCCGCCGATGCCGCAAGGAGGTCAGCCGGGCGGGGGCATGCGTATGCAGTTTCAGATGCCGAGCTTCGCGGAACTCGACAAGAATAAAGATAAGAAGCTCAGCCGCGAGGAATTTCCAAGCCAGTTTCCGGCACAAGCGTTCGATCGGCTCGATACGAATCACGATGGCTTTATCGACGAAGAAGAGTGGAACGCGATGCGTAATCGATTCGTCGGCGGCGGTCCCGGCGGGGGAGGAATGGGCGGCGGGCCTCGAACCGGCGAGAGCTTGACCAAGCTTCTGGACGCAAACGCAGATGGCAAAGTCTCGCGCGAAGAATTCGCAAAAATACTTTCGCTGTTTGATGTTCTTGATAAGGATCACAACGGTGAGCTTTCGCAGGAAGAGCTGAACGGGTTCTTCGGGGCCGTTCGAGATGCTCAGACGCAGGCGACGGGCGGCGTCGAGGTCAACAACTTGTTCGAGAAGTATGACAAGAACAAGGATGGCAAAATTACGGCGGAAGAAATCGGCAATGAACGCATATTCAAGTCGCTGGATCTGAACAAGGACGGCGTGGTGACGCGCGAGGAAGCAGATACCGCGGTCAAGCAGATCAAGAAAGCTGCCGACGCTAAGAAGACCGCTCAGACTCCAAACAACTAAACATCAACGGTCTGTTGACTGGAACAACTCACTTATGACCCCACGGATGTGATTAAAAGCCGGACTTCCCACGTAGTAACAAATTTATTCGTTACTGAGAATCCCTGCGAATGAATTCGTTACTACGTGGGCGTAATCCGTTGCAAGTCCCGTTTTTAATCACATCCTGACCCCACTCTCTCGAAGCAGCGTTTGTGGACAATCCAATGCGGCGCAACGTAATATACTCGCGGTCTTATCGAGGATCCGTAAAAGTCAAAGAAGTAGAGGGTTCCCAAAAGAATGGCGCAGCCTGTGATCGAAAGTATCGTACCCGGTGCGGGAGTAGAGGGCGGGGAAGTCATTGTCACGTGCAAGGACTTCGTGTTTTCCGCCTATGACCAGGCATGCGTTCGTTTTGGTGAAGTCGATGCCCGGCCCGTGGGCGCCTCATCCAACAGAATCATCGCGCCGGTGCCAGCGAATCTGGAAGATGGAAATGAAGTTTACGTCACCCTGGAATCAAATGGCTCAATGAGCGCGGGGCTGGCGTTCATCGTCGGCCACAAGCTGGCCGAGAACCTGCACCCAGTTGCTAATCCCGCATACGACCGCGACAACGGCGCGATTTACACGACGCTTTCAGGAAGCCGAGGGCAAAAGGTTCCGGTCTCTGTTTACAAGATCACACCGGACGGCGAAAGCGAGCCGTTCCTTACGGATATGATCAACCCGAGCGGGCTCGCGTTTAGCCCGGGCGGTGAGATGTTTATCACCAGCCGCTACGACGGCACGGTTTATCGTGTGACGCCGTTTAAAGAGGCTGAGGAGTTTGCGCGGAATCTCGGCATCGCCACCGGCATCGCGTTTGACTCGGAAGGACGAATGTTCGTTGGCGACCGCAGCGGGACAATCTTCCTTGTAAACGAGATCGGGGAAGGAACGCCGTTCGCGACCCTGGAGCCGAGCATGGCCGCTTATCATCTGGCCTTCGGTCCGGATGGTCATCTCTACGTGTCAGGCCCGACGCTTTCGAGCTTTGATTCGATAGTGAGGATCAGTCGTGATGGTGAAGTGACAAGGTTCTTCTCGGGTCTCGGACGGCCTCAGGGGCTGGCTTTTGATCGCGACGGTAATCTGTACATTGCGGCAAGCCGTCGCGGTCATCGCGGCATCGTCAGGATCACCCCCGACGCCGAGGCCGAAATGGCGGTCGCAGGCGTAGGCATCGTCGGCTTGTGCTTTGACGATCAGGGAAACATGATCGTTGCGACCACCCGCGAGATCTTCCGCGTGCAGCTTGGGATCGAAGGTTATTGGCCTTTCTGACACTGCCGAACTCAACACGTTGCCACAAAGACACTAAGACTCAAAGATGCACGAAGCTAATGAAGTTTGTGCGGCTTTGTGACTTCGAGCCTTCGTGGCGGATATCGAGGAGCAAGAACTCGCATTCTTTGACAGCCATTTAGCTGCGTGTTAGTTTGAGTTTGTGCCAAAAATAGCGGCATTTGCGCCGTCTGGAGCGTGTGCGTTTGGGTAACATCGATATTGGTTTCGTAATAATCTGGTTTGTCGTGTTTCTTTTCTCGCTTTCGTTCCACGAAGCTTCGCACGCCTGGACCTCCGAGAGGTTCGGCGATGAGACCGGGAGGCTTCAAGGACGCATCACGCTCAACCCAATCGCTCATATTGATCCGATCGGAACAATCGTGTTTCCGCTGATCATGATGTTCACATCAGTGCCGCTATTGGGTTGGGCGAAACCTGTCCAAACGAATCCGCTACGCTGGCGAGACAAGACAAGGGCGAATATATCCGTCTCGGCGGCGGGTCCGATAAGCAACTTCATCCTGATGACTATCGCCTTCATCGTCATGAAAGTGCTTTTCGTTGCCGGAGCACTGACAGTCAACCGGGATGCGCGAAATATCTACGAGGCGATTGGAGCTGCGCCCGGTCAGCCAGCGTTTATGCAACCTCTCGCTCTGCTTCTAGGCGTTATGCTGCTGTTGAACCTGGCACTGGGCGTGTTTAACCTAATACCCATTCCGCCCCTGGATGGCAGTCATGTCCTCGAAGAACTGCTTCCTCCTCAAATGGCGCAGGCATATGAACAGATTAGGCCATACGCGTTCCTGCTGTTAATTGCGCTTCTATATTTGCGGGTTCTTAACTACATATTTGATCCCATCTCTATTTTTATGCTGAGATTGATCATTGCTTGAACTCACCACCCACGAAAGGCTTTTAGCATTGTCATCCGATCGAAAACCTGACAGGAAACGAATCGTTAGCGGGATGCGCCCCACCGGGAATCTCCACCTCGGCAACTACGAGGGCGCGCTCAAGAACTGGATTCGCCTGCAGGACTCGGGCGAGTACGAATGCTTCTACTTCATCGCGGATCTGCACGCGTTGACCAGCGACTACGCCGACACAAGCGCGATCAAGCAGAACACCATCGACATGGTTAGCGATTGGCTGGCTGCCGGGCTCGACCCAGAGCGGTCAACCATTTTTGCGCAGTCAATGATCCCCGAGCATTCTGAGCTCCACTTGATTCTTTCCGCTATCACTCCGCTGGGTTGGCTGGAACGTGTTCCGACTTACAAGGAGCAACGCGAGAACATCACCGAGAAGGACATCGGCAACTACGCGTTTCTGGGCTACCCGGTGCTGCAGGCCGCCGACATCATCATCTACAAGGCCGACTTCGTCCCGGTTGGAAAAGACCAGGCCTCGCACGTCGAGTTGACGCGCGAGATTGTGCGCCGGTTCAACAACTTTTACGGCGACGTGTTTCCCGAGCCCAAGGCGCTGCACACCGAAGTGCTGGTGCTACCCGGCACCGATGGGCGCAAGATGTCAAAGAGCTATGGCAACGCGATCTATCTGGTCGACGATCCCGACGTCGTGCGCGAAAAAGCTCGGATGATGATCACGGATCGCACTCGGATCAAGCGAACTGACCCGGGACATCCGGAAAACTGCGACGTGTGCCAGATGCATCGTTTCTTTCTGGGGAGCGAAGCCGCGGACGGTTTGGATGACGATTGCCGCAATGCAAGGATCGGTTGTGTGGATCGGAAGCGAGCGCTCGCAAATTCGATCATTGAACGCTACGGTGCAGTCGCCGAGCGCAGCCGCGAGCTGCGCCGAAACCCGGAAAAGGTTGTCGCAATAATCAAAGAGGGCTCGCGGCGCGCGCGAGTCGAAGCGCAGGAAACCATGGCTGAGGTCCGCCGCGCAATCAAGATTGATTGGGAGTGAGGGAATTGCGGAACGCGGAATAAAGACGAAGATGACTAAAGAAGCGTCGAGCCAGGAAATCGATACGAGCGCCGCTCAGGGAACTCAGGCTGAGTTCGCCGAGAGCACTGACCAATACAAGGTCAAGCTCTCAATGTTCGAGGGACCGCTTGATCTGTTGCTCTACCTGATTCGCAAAGAAGAAGTCTCGATATATGACATTCCTATCGCGAGGATCACTGAACAGTACCTTGAATACCTGCGCGCGATGAAGGAGTTGGACATTGGCGTCGCCGGTGAGTTTCTGGTGATGGCAGCTACGTTGATTCATATCAAGACGCAGATGCTTCTGCCTCGAGACCCGGACGCGCGGGAAGAGGAAATAGAAGATCCTCGAAACGAGCTTGTGTATCAGTTGCTCGAGCATCAGAAGTTCAAAGGCGCAGCGAATGTTCTTCATCAACGCGCAATGATGGAAGCGGCGACCTTCATACGGCCTGTGGATGAGGACGAAGCGAACCCGGAGGTCGCTGCGACGCTGTTTCAATTGTTCGAGGTCTTCAAGGACGTGATGGATCGGCGCCGCGCGATCAGCGAGATCGAGATCGCCCGCGACGAAATGACCATGGCCGAGAAGATCGCCGAGATAAAATTGATGCTGAACGATACAGCCCAGATCAGCGCGCGAACGTTGTTCGAACGGGCACAGTCTCGCCGCGAGATGGTGTTAATATTTTTGTCGGTGCTGGAACTGGTTAAGGAGTTGGTGATCCGGTTTCGTCAGTCCAAGACGTTTGGCGACATTATCATAGTGAAACGTGATGCGTGAAACGTGATGAGGAGCCGGCGCGGTTGAGCTTCACGTTACGCGAATCACTTACTTATGACTGTTGAAGAATTAAGACCAATAATCGAGTCGCTGATCTACGTTTCCGAGGAGCCGATCAGCATCAAGCAACTTGCGGCCATACTCGAAGGCGAGTCAGTCAATGATATTCAGACCGCCTCTGACCAGCTAGCTGAAGAGTTCAACGCGCGCGGCGGAGGACTGGAACTTCGACAACTTGCCGGCGGTTACCGAATAACTACGCGCCCGGAGTTCAGCGAATACGTGCGGCGCTACCTTAAGTCTCAGCCGTCGGCAAGGTTATCGCTTGCGGCGCTTGAAACCCTCGCGGTGATTGCGTACAAACAGCCGATAACCATTCCGGAGATACTCGAGATTCGAGGAGTGACCTCGACCTCGGCAATCAAGACACTGCTGGACCGCCGGCTTATAGTCGCGAAGGGACACAAGCAGGTTGTTGGACGGCCGATGCTGTACGGCACCTCGAAGGATTTCCTTATTCACTTCGGGCTGAACGATCTCTCCGAGCTTCCGAATCTGGAAGACTTCGAGGATTTGATGACTAGCTGAAGTGAGTCGAGAGAGTCGAGAGAGTCGAGAGAGTCGAGAGAGTCGAGAGAGTCGAGAGAGTCGAGAGAGTCTTGAGAGTCGGGAGAGTCGGGAGCTTTCTGAATAAACAATGGCGACATTCGCGAGGTTTGAAGATATCAAGGCGTGGCAGAAGGCGAGGGAACTGACGCGCTCGGTATATCAACTTAGCGGGGAGAGTCGTTTCGCAAGCGACTTCGGCCTTCGCGATCAAATCAGGCGCTCATCAGTATCGATCATGGCTAATATCGCGGAGGGCTTTGGCCGGCACTCGGATAAAGAGTTCGCCAACTTCTTAAACGTCGCTCACGGTTCAGCAGCCGAGACTCAATCGCACCTGTACATGGCGTTAGACCTCGGGTACATAGATGAGGCAACCTTCGCTTCCATTTACGGTTTATTAGACGAAGTCTCGCGTATGACGCTAACACTAGCGCGCCATCTTCACGGACGTTGACTCCCTGGACTCTCAAGACTCTCAAGACTCTCAAGACTCTCAAGACTCTCAGAATATGAAAGAAAGAATTCAAAAAATAATCGCGAATGTGGGAATTGCTTCGCGCCGCGCCGCCGAAGAGATGATGCTCCGCGGTGAGGTCACCGTTAACGGGAAGCCCGTCACCGAGCTTGGCACAAAAGCCGATCCCGAACGGGATCACATAAAAGTGCGCGGCAAGCTGATTACTGGAGGGCGCGGGCAGGAGAAACGTTATTATTTGATCAATAAACTGCGGGGCTATCTTTCGTCAGTCTCTGATCCGAAACAACGCCCGCTTGTAGCTCATCTTCTTCCCCCGTCTGCGCGGCGCGGGCTTCATCCCGTGGGTCGCCTCGATTTCAACACCGAAGGATTGATCATCCTCACCGACGACGGCGAGCTGACTAATCTAATAACCGCAGGCGGGAGAGTAGAGAAGGTCTATCACGTGAAAGTAAAAGGTTCGCCCACCGAAGAACAAATCGATCGCTTGCGGCGAGGGATCTCAATCGAGAAAAGCAGAACAGCTCCGGCCCAGATCCGATTGATCGAGAAAACAAAAGAGGCCGGCAACAGCTGGTACGAAGTCATATTGCGCGAGGGTAAGAACCAACAAATTCGGCGAATGTTCGACTCCATCAACCACTCTGTCGTGAAACTTCGCCGGGTTCGCATCGGCCACCTCACCGACACCGGCCTCGCGTTCGGCAGCTACCGTGAACTCTCCCTGGTTGAAGTGAAGAAGTTCTTTCAAGCACCGCTTCCGAAAGCACCCAAGAAGCCGAAACGCGTAACTGCTCGTCCGAGGGGAAGTCGCGTCAAAACTCGCCCGAAGCAACCCTAAAGCTCTCAAGCGTGATTTTTTCCGTCCCTCCGTGTAAAATCTTTTGTTCATATCATTGCGATATTCCTGACTGTGAGCACTCACCTCGTTGGAGGACGGATGGACTTTGACCTAAACGAAGACCAGCAGCAAATCAAACGAACGATTCGCGAATTTGCTGAGGCCGAGCTTGCGCCGCACGTGTCGGAGTGGGACGAGGCCGCGCACTTTCCTGTCGAACTCCAGCCCAAGTTTGCCGAACTGGGGATTATGGGTGTGTTGTTCCCAGAGGAATACGGCGGCGCGGGAATGGGTTACATTGAGTATGCGACGATCATCGAAGAACTCTCGCGCGTGGATCCATCGATTGCGCTCGCGATAGCCGCTCACAACTCGCTTGGCGCCGGCCACATCTTCATCGCCGGAAGCGAAGCGCAGAAACAGAAATACCTCGCTCCTCTGGCAAAGGGAGAGCACTTCGCCGCGTGGGGGTTGACCGAGCCGAGTTCGGGCTCGGACGCGAGTTCTATGCGGACCACCGCTACGCGCCGCGCCGGCGGCTGGGTGTTGAACGGATCCAAAAATTTCATCACCAACGCGACGTTTGCGGAGACGACGGTGGTGCTCGCCATCACTGATCGAGCCGCCGGCTCGCATGGCATTTCGGCATTTATCGTCGAGCGCGGGACTCCTGGGTTTTTGGTCGCAAAAAAAGAAAACAAAGTCGGGATGCGCGCGAGCGATACCGCCGCTTTAGTGTTTGATGATTGCTTCCTGCCGAACGCGAATCTGATAGGCGAGCCTGGCCAGGGGTTCATCCAGGCGATGAAGGTCCTCGATGGCGGGAGAGTGTCGATTGCGGCGCTCGCGGTTGGGATCGCGCAGGGTGCGTACGAAGCGGCGTTGAAATATTCCAAGGAGCGCCACCAGTTTGGGAGACCAATTGCTGAATTCCAGGCGATCCAGTTCAAGCTCGCGGACATGGCCACTCAGATCGACGCCGCTCGATTGCTGACTTATCGCTCGGCCGCTATGAAGAACGCCGGCAAACCGACTACGAAAGAGTCCTCGATGGCGAAGCTCTATGCCAGCGAGGTAGCCGTGCGCGTATCCGAAGAATCCGTACAGATCCACGGCGGCTACGGATACATTAAAGATTATCCTGCTGAAAAATACTGGCGTGATTCGAAGCTGTGCACAATCGGCGAAGGCACAAGCGAAATTCAGCGGACCGTGATCGCGCGCCAGATTCTGAGAGCATGAACAGTCCGTAGTCCGTAGTCAGTAGTCCGTAGCCGAAGAACCACCGACCACCGACCACTGACCACCGACCACTGACCACTGACCACTGACCACTGATGGACTCACTGTCACAGAAGGTTCTCGCGGGAGATAGACGCTCAATCGGGCGGGCAATAAGCCTGGCTGAAGACGCGGGTCCGGGCGCAAGCGACCTCCTGAAAGCGATTTTCCCTGACACTGGGCGAGCTCTGGTAATCGGCATCACCGGCGCGCCCGGCGCCGGCAAGAGCACGCTTGTCGACCGCCTGGCCGCGTACTATCGGGCGCGTGATGAACGTGTAGGGATTGTGGCGGTCGATCCTTCGAGTCCGTTCACAGGAGGCGCGCTGCTTGGCGATCGCATCCGGATGCAGAACATGGCGACTGATCCGGGGATCTTCATAAGGAGCATGGCCTCGCGCGGGCATCTGGGCGGGCTCGCGCGCGCTACGACCGACGCGGTAGCGATACTGGATGCCGCCGGTTATAATAAAGTCATCATTGAAACAGTAGGCGTCGGCCAGGATGAAGTCGACGTAGTCAAGACCGCCGATGTAACCGTCGTCGTGCTTGTGCCGGGAATGGGAGATGGAGTGCAGGCGATGAAGGCGGGGATAATGGAGATCGGCGACGTATTCGCTATCAATAAAGCAGATCGCGACGGAGTCTTGAGAACCGAACGTGAACTGGAGATGCTGCTCTCGATCTCGGAACGGCCCGATGGTTGGACGCCGCCAATAGTAAAAACTGTAGCGACCGAAGGCAATGGAACCGAAGCGCTCGCTGGTGCGATCGGTGACTATCAGGAATTTGTTGCGTCGCATCTCGAGCAGGCCGACGGCAAGCGTGCGCGCATCGCAGAGCACCGGATAATCGACCTGTTGCGCGAGCGGCTGCTTCAGACCGCAATGGCAGCAAGCGTGAGCAAAGAGGAACTACGGGAGATGGCAGGGTCGGTGGCTGAGCGACGCCGCGATCCGTACTCAGTTGTCGATGAGATAATTGCAAGATTGGGAATTGGTCCGTAGTCATTGGTCCTTAGTCATTGGTCACTGGTCAGTTGCGGAACAACTGGACCATTGAACCCAGTGACTAAGGACCAATGACCAATGACTAATGACTAATATGAAAATCGATCACCTCGGAATTGCCGTTAAGTCTATTTCGGATTCGCTGTCGTTCTATCGCGATGTGCTCGGGATCGAGCTGGCGGGAACCGAGACGGTTGACGATCAGGGCGTTCACGTTGCGCTGCTTCCGGTGGGCGAGGCACGAATCGAGCTTCTGGAGCCGATTTCAGCCGAGACGCCGGTGGGTCGCTTCATCACGAAACGTGGTGAGGGAGTGCATCATATATGTTATGAGGTCGATGACCTCTCGTCCAAACTGGAGGAACTCAGGTCGCGCGGCGTGCGTCTGCTTGAAGGCTATCCGCGGCGCGGCGCTGAAGGAAAACTTGTTGCCTTTCTGCATCCGGCGAGTGCGCATGGGATTCTCGTCGAACTGGTCGAGAAGGCGAGAACACCACAAGGAGAATAAATGACTCTCAATTCAAATGACTCTGAAAATCCGAACCAGGTCGAGGCGTCGGGCGAACAGGGACCTTCTGAAGCTGCCGGCGAGGTCGAATCGGCGGACACAGTCGAGGCGGCGGACAGCAACGAGGAACCGGAGGTTAAGCCTCAGCCTGCAGCCAAGCCCGCGGGTGCGCAGCCGGCTGCGGCTAAGTCCAAGTCAGGTGTCTCCGGCAAAGTGATCGCCGCGGTCCTGGTAGTCGTATTGCTCGGCGCGGGTGGATTGATCCTGCAAAGATCATCGTCCGGCTCCCGCACCGTAAAGCTGACTGCGCACGATATGCAGGTAATCTTCCAGGAGCTTGTGCCGCCCCAGAAGCAACAGCAGATCGCATCCGATCCCGAGGAAAAAAAGAAACTCGTCGGTGAGATAAAGAAGCTCCTCGCCGTTGCCCAGGTCGCCGAACAGGAAGGCTACGCAGAGCATGCGGACATCAAGTCGCAGCTGGCATTTCAACAAGACGTGGACTTGAACACCGCTTACAGGAAGAAGAACAGTGATGCTAAGGCAAGCGACGAAGAGGTGAACGCTTATCACCTGGCTCACCCCAAAGACTTTGATGATTTCCTGCAAGGCAATCCGCGGTTTCAGCAACAGGCTCAGGGACCACAAAGAGACGAGCTGAGAAAGCAATTCGGCGAGTTCAAGGTTATCGCCGACCGTGCGCGCAAGGAAGGCCTGGATCGCGATGACCCTACCCGATTGCAGATGATACTCGATCGCGCCCAGGTGCTCGCAGGCGCCTATCTGAGTGAACTTCAGAAGAATGCCGACAAGCTTGTAAGCGACGCCGACGTCGAGCAGTACTACAGCGAACACCCGACCGATTTCGATGAGGTTCGCGTGCGTCACATCCTCATCAGCACGCAACCCAAGGAAGACGCCGAGGACGAAGCCGCCGGAAAAGACGCCAAGGACGCCAAGGATAAGAAGCCTGCCGAGAAGCCTAAGACGCTGACCAAAGACGAGGCTCGCAAGAAGGCTCAAGACCTGCTTGACCGAATTCGCAAGGGTGAGGACTTCGCCAAACTGGCCAAGGAGAATTCAGACGATCCAGGCTCGAAAGACAAGGGCGGTGAGTACGATTTCTTCAGACAGGGGAAGATGGTTCCCGAGTTTGATAAGGCCGCGTTCGCGCTCAAGCCGGGCGAGGTCAGCGATCTGGTCGAGACACAGTTTGGCTTTCACATCATCAAACTTGAAGAGAGGCGCACGGCCGCCAATCCCACGACGGATCAAAAGGTTCGACAAGGGATAGTCGATAAGTTGAAAGCGGAAAAGCTCGAACAACAAATCGCACAAATAGCAAAGGACAGCCCCGTCGTTGTTCCGGAGGATTTTGACGCAACACCAAAGGTCGCGGGTCAACCTCAGACCTCGAGTCATAGATTGCCCGGGCCGGGAAGATCCAGTAGCGTACTCGATCCTGTGAGCGCTTGATCGACGCGAGGAGAAACAGCGTGGCAGACGCGATGATAGGTGTAATCGGTGGAAGCGGACTCTATCAGATGCCGGGACTCAGCGGCGTCGAAGAAGTAAGCTTGTCGACTCCGTTTGGGGATCCGTCGGACTCGTTTATCATCGGCTCACTTGCCGGTGTTAGAGTGGCGTTCCTTCCGCGTCACGCGCGAGGCCACAAACTGCTCCCGACCGAAATACCGTTTCGAGCGAACATCTACGCGATGAAGCTGCTGGGAGTCGAGCGGATCATATCGGCAAGCGCCGTTGGCTCACTTCGTGCAGAGCTCAAGCCCATGGACATCGTGCTTCCGGACCAGTTCTTTGACCGCACGCGGCAGCGTCAGTCTACGTTTTTCGGTGATGGGATCGCGGCTCATGTAGGCTTCGGCGATCCGGTATGCCGCGATCTGGTCGATGCCCTGGAACAGGCTGCCAGAGCGGATCTCAAGGGCATCGATGTTCATCGCGGCGGAACCTACATCTGCATGGAGGGGCCCGCGTTTTCGACCAAGGCTGAATCTGAGCTGTATCGCGCCTGGGGAATGTCGGTCATCGGCATGACTAATCTTCAGGAAGCAAAGCTCGCCAGGGAAGCCGAGATCTGCTATGCGACCGTGGCTCTGGTCACCGACTACGATTGCTGGCATCCGGATCATGATTCAGTGACTGTGGAGATGATTATCGAGTACTTGAATCGCAACGCCGAGAACGCGCAGACATTGATCGCGAGCGCTATCGAGCGTATTGCCGGCGCAGAGTCAAAGTGCAAGTGCGGCAGCGCTCTTCGACACGCGATCATTACTTCTCCCGACAAGATCGCGCCTGAAACAAAAGACCGCCTGAAGGCAATCATTGGTAAGTATGTCAGTTGAATAGAGGTATTAACTATGCGCGGCATGAAGTTCTTTGCCACAACGCTTGTGGTCTCCGTCCTGGGTATCTGCAACTTGACCGGACTTGCGCAGGGTCCGTCAAAGCCGATGGCTCCGCCGCGCGATTCGGCGATGGAGGTTGCGGCAAAGCACAACCTCGATGTTGCCAAGTGGTACCTGATAAAGCGAAAAGCGTACGACGGCGCTCGGGATCGCCTGCAGGAAATCATCGATACGTATCCGGAGTTCTCGCGGATCGACGAGGTGATTTTCTTAATGGGGGAGGCTCAATTGAAGTTAAAGAAAGACGACAAAGCAGTCGAATACTACAGCAAGCTGCTCAAGGATTATCCCGAGAGTGAGTTTGCCAAGAAAGCCCGAGTGCGGCTCGACGAGATGAAAGCAGCGCCGGAAACAAAATGACAGGGAGACAGAGAAAGGGCCGTCGCCGTGTCGCCTCTCTCCCGTCGAAGGAAGGTAAGAAAATAGATGGCAATTCTGGTGGTGGGCTCGGTGGCGTTTGATTCAGTCAAGACGCCCTTTGGAGAAAGAGATCGAATACTCGGAGGCTCGGCGACGTACTTCAGCGTCGCCGCTTCTTTTTTTACCAGTGTCAGGGTCGTCGCCGTCGTTGGGGATGACTTCGGCCCGGAAGAGGAAGCGGTGTTTCTGGATCGCAAAGTTGATATTTCGGATCTGGAACGTGTTTCGGGCCGGAGCTTTTACTGGAGCGGAGAATACGGCTTTGATCTAAACGTCGCGGAGACGCGAGACACTCAGCTGAATGTGTTCGCGGACTTCAAGCCGAAGCTTTCGGAGGGCGCGAAGGAGACTCCTTACTTATTTCTGGGCAACATACAGCCGCAGCTTCAAGTGGAAGTGCGCGAGCAGGTTGGGGCGAGGCTGGTCGCCGCGGACACGATGAACTACTGGATCAAGAACACACCCGGTGACTTGGCCGAGATGCTCAAACGCGTAGACCTGCTGATCATCAACGATGCGGAAGCCAGGGAAATCGGTAAGGAAGCCAATCTTGTGAGAGCGGCACGCCGCATTCTTTCGATGGGACCAAAGCGTCTTGTCGTAAAACGCGGAGAGTACGGAGTCGCGATGTTCACTGGAGACTCGTACTTTGCGACTCCGGCTTATCCGCTCGAAGAAGTTTTCGATCCTACCGGCGCGGGCGACAGCTTCGCGGGCGGCTTCATGGGTTACCTTGCTGCCACAAATGCCACGGATGAAGCAACGGTCAGGCGCGCGATTATCTACGGATCGGTGATGGCTTCTTTTAATGTGGAAGAGTTCGGATGCGAGCGGATGCGCAGGCTTAGCTACGATGAGATAAACGCGCGATTTCGAGAACTTCGTGCGCTGTCACACTTCGAAGAGGCGGAAATGCCACCCTTCTGATTGCGGATTGCGGATTGTGGAATTCGGTTGAGAGTTGCTTCAAATCGACCGATCCGAAATCCGCAATTCCTTCAGTCTGGGAAACAGACCTTGCAGCGTTTCAAGCCCCGCTGGATTGCTGCTTCTTCGCTCAGCGCAGAGCGTTCGCAGCGTCCCTGCGAATGGGTTGAGCCGTGATAGTACTCGGCGTCCGAGGCGCAGGAATACACCAGTCGAACAGGTGCGGCCAGTTGTTTTACCTCAGGCGAGCCGACATCTTTGACTGGAACGGTAGCGGCCTTCGAGGCCGTCGTATTTTGGGGCGGCGCGCTTCGCCATCGATCGATAACGTCGCTCTTCAGAAAGCTGAGAACGACCCATCCGATACTGAGCAGAACGGCAAACGCGGCTACAGACAGAAACTTATTAACAAAGAACAGCGGGTGGGCACTGCGTAACGGGCTACGAGCTTGGAGGCTTGCCACGGATTACGCTCCTTTCGGTGTTCAACTGCAAAATTTCCAGGAAGATGCGACGGTACCATGGCCATCTGGGGCAGTCAAGTGTAGGGCTCAAGGCTTTCAGCCGCTGGCGGGAACCGGCCTTGGTTGACCGCCATTCGCCGCAAAAGTTAGAATGCTCGTCACTCAAAGGTGTTGAAGTTTGAAAAGGGGATGTGGCGGAACAGGCAGACGCGAAGGTCTCAAAAACCTTTAAGGGTAACCTTGTGTGGGTTCGATTCCCACCATCCCCACCAACATCAGTAGGCAGCCGGCAGCGTGCGGTAGGCGGCAATCTCCACATCTCAACCTCGACTGCGCGCGGTTCTTATGAAGAAGCCTGAACTCAGCTTCGACTCGATTCCCAGCTCCGCGGTCTCCAGGACAACTCTTAAAATCTGTTTGAAATGTGCGTTCGATGTATTCACCAAACAGCTCAAACTAACCCCTCGGACGGCATACAGCGAATTAAGGAAGCACACTCCCGAAGAGGTCGATTTCACGGGCGCGGCAACGTCCCGACCCCACTTCTTTGCCGAATCAGGTCTTGACCATTGTCCATATTGCAACGGGCCCAAGAGATGGTTCGCTGAGTTTCAGGCGGTGCGCATCGACGCTCATTCGTCGTTTGAAAAAGAACGAAAGAAACTATGGACCGCTCTCAAGAGGGACCCGGAGCGCTTCGCGCTATGGAGTCCCAAGCGGACCAAGATGCAAATCTTTTCCGAGTGGCTCGAACGCTTGAATCGCAGTTTGAACTTCGACAATGACCAATGGCTGCTTGACGCCGCCCTGTCGCACATCAAGCGCGCAGCTCCATCCAACGATTGGGACACGATCCTTCAAAACGGAGTGCAACGCGTTCAGCTCTCGCGACAGGTTGAGGATAGCTGGCGCCATGAAGATGGGTGGTTGTACGTTTCGCCGGCGCTCTACGGTGATGTGATCCTCGTCCAGCATCTGCTCTCGCGCTCGCATCAGCACGGGGGCCGGACGTTCGAGGGGAGACTCACATTTCAAGAGCTGAATCGAAGGCTGCGGCGAATCGGTTATTTTGAGTCGAAGGGGATCGAAGGCGAAGACCTCTCCGAAGGCTTCGAACAGGCGATTGCCGCGCTGGTTGATTCGGGACCAGGCGCCGTGTACTATGCCGTTGACCGCAGGGACTATCTGGACAAATTGAAATCCGTCTACGAGAAAAAACGCCACAAATGAAAATCAAAACGACAATTCTCTTTACGATTGCAGCTCTCATACTCGCAGTCCCGGTCGCCGCGCAGGACGCCGGTCAGCCCGGCTTCGTAATCAAGCTCAAGAACGGCAGCTTGCTTCGAGGGCGCACTCTATCACGAGATGACTCCAACGGCGCGCTTCGCCTCGTCATGACTGAATCAGTGGATACTGGAGCCAAATCCTACGCGGTGATTGCTGCGGAAGACACGGCAGAGATCACTTCGTCTTCAAGCGACAGCGAATCGATCAGAATTAAGCTCAAGGGCGGGAGCGATCTGAGATGCAAAGAGTTTTCGCTCAGCGGTGATTCGGTTGCGGTCAAGTTGGGATCTGCGAGTAAGGTCGAGATCAAGTGGAGCGATATCGAATCGATAAGTTTTTCGCAATGATCGCTATTTGAGGAATCGACGATAGAAGATCGACGGAAGGTCGATACTATCCGCGATCCTCAAACTTCGATCCTCTGGCTTCCATCGCCGCAAGAACCTCATTCAACTCACCCCACGCCATCTTCACATACTCGCGTGTCGTTCGAATGTTTCCGATTGCCAGACGCAACGTAAGACGGTCATTGAGTTTTGTGTGTGAAAAATAAATCTTCCCGCGCCGGTTGATCTCGTTCATGAGCTGCTCATTCAACATGTCGAGTTCCGCTTCATTCGAGATATTTCGCGGCCGAGCCCTGAAACAAACGACGCTGAACGGTACCGGCGCCAACCGTTCGAAGTCGGGACTCAGATCCACCCATTCAGCAAACTCGCTAGCCATCGCGATGTGCTCACGGAGCCGTGCCGCAATGCCTTCGACGCCAAAGTAGCGCATCACGAACCATAGCTTGATCGCGCGGAACCGGCGCCCGAGTTGCGGACCGTAATCCATGAAGTTTTGGACGTTGTCGACATCGCTCGTTCGCAGGTATTCGGGAACCAGGCTGAATGCCTGACGAAGCACGTTCATCCTCCTGCAGAACAACACGCTCAGGTCGACGGGGACGAACATCCACTTATGCGGATTCATCACGAGCGAATCGGCGTGTTCGCATCCATCGAGAATCCAGTTCATTTCAGGAACGACCGCGGCTGAGCCGCCGTAAGCCGCGTCGACGTGAAGCCATAGGCCTTCACGTTTGCAGATTTCAGCAATCTCCGGGACCGGGTCGATGCTGGTTGTCGACGTCGTACCAACGGTCGCTACGACGCAGAACGGACGCCACCCGTTAGCGCGATCTTCTTCGATCGCCTGGGCGAGCGACTCGGGTTTCATTCGAAACTCGGAATCAGTCGCGATTTTACGAACGCCCTCGTGCCCGATGCCGAGAGTGATGACCGCTCTATCGATCGAGGAATGCGCGTGCTCTGAGCAGTACAATCGCAATCGAGTGTTGGAGCCGCTTAGCCCTTCTTCGCGAATAGGCAGTTCGGTTACGGCTTCGCGTGCAGCAGCAATTGCGCAAAGGCTCGAGATCGAAGCGGTATCATAGATTACCCCGCCAAACTCGTCCGACAGGCCGAGCATCTGGCGCAGCCACTCAATTGTGACTTCTTCCAGCTCCGTCGCCGAAGGCGATGTGCGCCACAGCATTGCGTTTGTGTTGAACGCCGCGGCAAGCATCTCGCCTAGTATGCCGGGCGCTGATCCGCTGGTCGCAAAGTACGCAAAGAACCCGGGATGATTCCAATGCGTGACGCCCGGAACGATAATGCGATCCAGGTCGGCGAGCATCGCTTCCATCGCTTCGCCCTGCTCCGGCGCTTTTGAAGGCAGGGCATTCTTCACATCGCCGGGTTGATTTTGAGAGCGGACCGGATAGCGCTCGGGGTGAGCCAGGTAATCGGCGATCCAATCGACGATGTGATGCCCGTAGCGCCGAAAGTCTTCGGGCGGCATGTCACCCCGTAAGCTTCCGCTCGATGGTAGGAACTCTGTTGTGGCGGCAGTTGGATCTTGCTCTCGTTTCATTATTATCTGCTCCGTCTTTCACGGGCCTACTGTCTCAAGCTCTTGCTGTACAAGCCTGCAATCAAGTCCAAGCCCCCAAGCCATGCTTGCCAGGGTTCGCTCGTCATTGGTCAATAAAGTACACCGCTCTTCTCGAACCAGCTCGATCAATCCGACATCAGTGGGACCCACTTCATATACAGCGTCTCGCAAATCTTCGCGTTGCCGCATGTCGAGCAGCCTTATCGAAACCCGCTCGTCGAGCCCCTGTCTCTCAAGAAACTCCATTCCATACTGCCAAAACCATCTCTGGTCATTTCTTGTTAGCTTTCGAAATCCGTGCAACTCGGCTATTACGTGAGTTGTCGTCAACACGACTGGAATGCTTTCGAACCAAGGGAGCAATCTCTCCCGGAGAAACGGACTACGGGCTAGATATGAGGACAACTTGCTTCTGTCTAGAATGGCCTTTTGATTTCCGGCTCTACTGTTGCGAAAGTATTCGAGGATTAGAACGTCAAGCAGCAATCCTGTATCGATGACAGCTTTCTGGATCGGTTGGTCGCCAAAAGCCATAAGCTCGCATTAGGCCAGGAGCACATTCGTAGATACAAACGGTACGTCGTGTTGCCGGGAGAGAAGTCCGCGCGCTTCGGTCAGCGCGCGATCCGACTTGATATCAGCCTTGCGTAGAAGTTCTGCGGTTCGAATGGTGCCCCTATAAGCCTCGCTCACCGGTGGCTCACTCAGTACTGCCAAGAGTTCATCCCTGTGATGATTCCACAGTTGAGCAGCAGTATAGTACGAAGGAAGCTCGCCCGTATTATTGATGATGTACTGCGCTAACAAATACTCACGCAAGACCGGGTCCCCTCCAAAAGGATCTTCAGAGCCTCCCACGGATTTTGATTTCGACTCAGCGGCAATCAGTCTGTCACAAAGCTCAGAGTCCTTCAGAAACTTCACGATTTCCCGCTGGACAGAGATACATTGAGTCTGAAGCCACTGTACTCTTTCATCGTGCATTCCTAAATCAGAGGAGATTTTGGGATAACTACTTAGAAAGTCGTCGAGGTTTTCCTGAGCCTCCACCGCCACGTATTCTCTCATCAAACGGATTGCCTCCAAACGCCCAGGCTGAAAGCGCCAGGTCCAATCCTTCTTATCAATCAACTCCAGTTCATAGCGGATCCCCCGAAGCAGTGGATTGATTACGGTATCGAACCAGGCACGGACGATGTTCGGGCCGACGTGTCTGCGGTTGATCTTGGGGTTCTTGGCGGCCATCTCTCTACCGCTCCTTATTTGTGCTAGATAGTGTAGTCAACCCTGACGTAATCAGCTTTGCGCTTTACCGGAGCGAATCCTTCGGCGACTATCGCCTCGCGCAACATCAGCTCAGTAGCGCGATGATTTGCTCCGGCAGGGGTGATGACATTCTCTTCAATCATCGTGCTGCCCAGATCGTTCGCCCCGTAGTGCAAGCCTTGCCTGCCAACATCAAGACCCTGGGTCAGCCACGAAGCTTGAACGTTCGGAATACTGTCGAGATACAGACGGCCGATGGCAAGCCATCTAAGATATTCATCACCGGGAATCCGATCGGGAAAGCGCTTGCCGATCGGGGTGTTGTCCGGTTGGAGCGTCCACGGAATAAACGAGACGAATCCCGGATTGCGCTCCTGAAGCTCGCGCAGCCTCTCGAGGTGCATCAACCGCTGATCGCGAGTCTCTCCCATACCAAACATCATTGTCGCGGTCGTAGGTATGCCCATCGAGTGTGCGACGTCCATCACGTTTAGCCACTCTTCGGTATTGCAATGAGTTCGGCGCTTTCGGCGAATCTCGTCCACCAGAATCTCGCCGCCGCCGCCGGGTATCGAATCCAATCCGGCGGCGCGAAGCTCGCGCAACACGCCTTCAACACCGAGCCCGGTGATCTTGGCCAGATGATCAAGCTCGGGCGGCGAGAAGCAGTGCAGATGAATCCCATATCTCGTCTTCAGTTCATGAAGCAGCCCGGTGTAATAATCGAGTGGCAGATCGGGATGAAGACCACCCTGCATCAAAACTCCGCTACCGCCGAGCTCGATCATTTCTTCGACCTTGCCGAAGATCTCTTCATAACTGTTTACATAGCCTTCGGGCGAGCCGGGTTTGCGATAAAACGCACAGAAGGAGCACACCGAAACGCAGACGTTGGAGTAGTTCACATTTCTGTCGACCACGTAGGTCACCACGTCGTCCGGATGCAGCATCTTTCGCAGCCCGTCCGCGAGCCGGCCCAGTCTCTCGGTCGTCGCCGAATCTTCAACTTCCTTCCATTCGTCAAAACTCAAGCGCTCGCCTGCCTCGATGCGAATCAGTAATTCCTCGGCTTTGTTAATAGCGGTCGTGCTCTGCATAAGTTCTCCGCTGGGATTATAGCCAACCTGGTCAGAAGTCAGAAGGCGGAAGGCAGAATGCGGAAGGCGGAAGGCGGCGATTCAGGCGCACGCATTAGACCTCCGGCCTCCGAACTCTGACTTCTGATCTTTGACCTCTGACCTCTGCCTTCTGCCGTCCGCCTTCTGCCTTCCGCCTTCTGACCTCTGACTTCTGACTTCTGGCTTCTGATCTCTGTCTGCTGTTATTCTCTCAGTCTTGGAACCAGCGAGCACATTCACCCCGATGGACGCATACAACAAGGTCCAAAATCTGTCACTGATAGTTCAGCCCGGCGACAGCTTCTTCCCGTTGGTCGATGCGATCGACAGCGCTGTCTCGAGCATCAAGATGACTATCTTTCGAATGAACGATCCGATCATTCGTGAGGCGATGACCTATGCCGTTTCTCGCGGCGTCAAGGTGCAGGCTCTCGTCGCTCCAGCATCGAAGGGCTGGACTAAACGGAACAGGAAGCTCTCGGAAGAGTTATCAAAGGTCGGCATCGAAGTCCGGGTTCCTCGCGCGCGCAAAGAGAAGATCAAACGGTATCACTACAAGATCATGACCATCGACAGTGAGCTGTCTTTGATCCTGACCTTCAATCCCACTCAAAAGAATCTTCACTACGCGCGGGACTTCGGGCTGCTGATTCGGGACCCTGAAATCGCTACCGAGTTGAGCCGGCTCTTCGACGCAGACTGGTCGGGCGAAGTTTTTAAGCCGGCCGACTTGCCGCTGGTAATCAGTCCTCACAACAGTCGCGAAAAGATGCTTGCACTGCTCTCTTCCGCCGAACGAACGATTCGAATACTCGACGCAAAGGTGCAGGACCAGCAAGCCATAGGTCTTCTGCTGCGCAAGGCCTCAGTGGGGTGCAGCATCAAGATAATCAGCGACGATACTTCTTACGATGAAGTGGTTCCGAATTATCACGTCCGCAAGCTTGCTCGTTATAAGCTCCACGCCAAGTGCATCGTAGTCGACGGCACCAGGTTCTTCATTGGAAGTCAGAATATTCGCCCAGTCAGCATGGATCGGCGCCGCGAGGTCGGGATCATTGTGGAAGACGACGCGATCGGGCGCAAGATCGAGCGAGTTTTCGATGAGGACTGGGAGAACGCAACGGAGAGACTGATTGAAAGCGAGAGTGATGAGTGATACGTGATGCGTGATTCGGAGCCGCGCAGACAGATTGTCTTTTCACAGATCACGCATCACGTTTCACGCATCAAGCATCACGTTTCACCCACCCTCTGCCCCAAAATGACCCTCAGGTATTTCCCGATTGTGGCTCGCTATCTTTCCAAGTTAGACTTGCCCAGCTTATTTAGTGCCCCTCAATAAGCGAGAAACTGTTGTTCGAATCGTAAGCGAATGTCCCCGGTTCATTTCTCTCAGAGCGAACTAGGTGAATCACCATCTTCTATCGATGTGTGCAGACAGTCACTACAAATGTTTGCGTCGGGCGCTGCCGGATGGGGGCAATGCATCGACTCTGATGGCCACGAGAGCCAGAGGACAGCGGCATTGAGTTTCTCTGGCACAGGTCTCTCGGGCCTTTGCCAAAAGACGAATTGCCACTGCTATCAGAGGCAATGCTGCAAAGACCGGCACGGGGAAGCTGAGTCTTCGCACCGGCAGCGCCCCACGCAAACAAGCTGCTTCGAAGTCAAAGGAAATTAACATCACTAAACATTGGTGCTCTTGACTTCTAGGTCCCACGGCGGAAGGCGGCTTCTGGCCGGTACGATTGCCGCGGGACAGGCGCCCGTAAGCGGGAGCAGGTTTTTTTACTGAGCCTTCGGCAAGGCCCCATCTTCATTTTGTCGGTTAATTCATAGGCTGTAAGCTTCCGCTGACTCTCCGGACAACAGAACGTAACTTTTCGCCCACATCGGCACCAGGCTAGTTATTGACATCAGTGTGGTGGACAATCCACGTAACGAACACAGTGATCCCCTTGGGACAGGTTTCCCGAATACCGCGTCTGGTCGAATTCCAGCTTTCCAGTACACCTCAAAAATCATTGGCGTCCTCGTAGCGCTTGCGGGCTGCGCAGTGCTTGTGGGTTGGTCGTTCAACGCCCAGACACTTAAGGGCGTCGTGCCCGGTTTTGCCACGATGAAAGCAAATACAGCTCTTTGCTTTTTCTTTGCCGGAACATCCCTACTCCTGATAGACGCCCGAAAATCTACTCGCCGCCTGCGCCTCTATGTGACGCTGCTCAGTTCAACAATAATCCTCGTTGGCCTGGCGACGTTGTCCGAATATCTGTTTGGTTCCGACCTTCGCATCGATGAACTCTTGTTCAGAGACATCCGACTGGGACCGGCGCTCGGGCGTAGCTCGCCCGGACGGATGGCTCCTGCAACCGCGACTAACTTTGTTCTCGCCGGCTTAGCGCTGATGCTTTGTAACGCCAATCGCAGCCCTTGGCTCACACAATTACTGGCCTCTCTGATTGCGATTAATTCCGGTTTGGCTTTGGCCGGTTATCTGTACGGAGCTGCTTCTCTTTACAACATCTCTCAATACTCGTCGGTCGCTCTGCATACAGCAGTTGGGTTTCTGTTGGTAGCGCTTAGTATCCTCTTTGCGCAACCGGATCGTGGAGTGATGTCCTTAGTTACCAGCGACTCGATTGGGGGAATAGTCGTAAGGCGCCTGCTCCCTGTTTTTCTGGTGTTACCCGCAGTCCTGGGGTGGTTCAGACTGCGTGGTCAACATGCCGGGCTGTACGATACCGAGTTCGGTTTGTCGTTGCTCATAGTCGTAATGACGGTGACCTTCAGCGGTTTGATTCTATGGATTGGTTCCGCGATTTCCGGGGTAGATAGAAAACGCCGGCTCGCCGAGGAGAATCTGCAGGAGGCGAGCACGACTTACCGGCTCCTTTTCGAAGCGCACCCACACCCCATGTGGGTCTATGACGTCGAGACGCTCTTATTTATCGCTGTGAATGATGCGGCCATAACTCACTACGGATACTCTCAGGAACAATTCATGTCTATGACTATCCTGGACATCCGGCCGGCTGAGGACATCCCCTCAGTACTCGAGACTGTAAGATCGTTGACGGTCGGGATGACCTCGACGGTTTTTCGGCGACACCTTAGAGAGGACGGCAGTTTAATTGAGGTCGAAGGCACATCGAGAGAGTTGCTCGTCGGCGGACGGCGCGCCCGGCTGGTTCTGGCAATTGATGTGACGGAGCGAAAGCGTCTCGAGGAGCAATTACGCCAATCGCAAAAGATGGAAGCCATTGGAAGGCTTGCAGGCGGCATAGCTCACGACTTTAACAATCTGCTCACGGTCATTCTCGGATATTGCGACCTTGCGTCGAACCGCCCGAGCATCGCTTCCGATTTCCGAAAGGAACTTAAAGAAATACGGAAGGCCGGCGAGCGCGCGACCGTTCTCGTAGGTCAGTTGCTCGCTTTCAGCCGGAAGCAAGTTCTTCAACCGCGAGTGCTCGATCTCAACGAAGTCATCATCGGCACTCATAAGATGCTGCGACGGGTAATCGGTGAAGACATCTTGTTGAGCAGCATCACCCGGCCGGGCCTCGGTCACGTCCTGGCCGATGCCGGACAAATCGAGCAAATAATCCTGAACCTCTCAGTCAATGCACGGGATGCCATGCCGAATGGCGGAAAGATCACAATCGAAACCGCGAATGTCGACCTGGATGACCTGTACGCTCGAACACACCCAGAAGTCGTACCGGGCCGCTATGTCCTGCTTGCGGTGAGCGACACCGGCCAGGGGATGGATGCCGAGACGCAGAGCCACATCTTTGAACCCTTCTTTACCACCAAAGGGATCGGCAAAGGTACAGGCCTGGGCCTCTCGACTGTTTACGGAATCGTTAGACAGAGTGGCGGTCATATCTGGCTCTATAGCGAGCCGGGAAAGGGCGCGACGTTCAAGGTTTACTTTCCGGGAGTCTCTGAGCCGGTCGAATCGAACGATGAAGCAAACGTGTCGGTTGAATCGCTTCATGGCACGGAGACCGTGCTGGTGGCCGAAGACGAAGCCGCGGTTCGGGAACTCACTAGTTCGGTCCTCAAAAGTTATGGCTACAATGTACTGATCGCGGCTTCCGGCGCGGAGGCGCTAATGGCCGCCCAGCAGGCGCCTGATATCGCGCTTTTGATTACCGATATGGTGATGCCGCAGATGAGCGGAACACAGCTAGCGGCGGCGATAGTGAATGAGAACTCGCAGATTCGCGTCTTGTATTTGTCGGGCTACACTGAGAACGCGATCGTGCATCACGGCGTGCTTGACGAAGGCGTAGCGTTCCTGTCGAAGCCTTTCACTCCAACGGCTTTGGCGCGCAAGATTCGCGAGGTGCTCGATTAACAACAAGCACCTCACAGGACCCCCCTGGCTCAGCCGACGTGCGGACGAAAATCCCCATGCGTGCAATGCGGCGCGCGGCAAATCTCCACGCTCGGCCTAAGCAATGCTGGTTTTCATAAATCCAACCTGTTATTGCGCGGCATGCTAATTGCAAATTCCATCTCTTCTGCCCCGAATAACATTTGGATTCACTGTTCTACATTGCGAAGGATTTCGAGAAGGCCTCTCCGGCCCGCACGCAAGGCAACCGGAAACCACGAGATCATTCTTATTTGGAATGTCTGCAACTGTGACTAGGCACCGACTCTTTGACCGGTGTTCTCGACGAGGGGAGAAACTCATGAAATCGAAGCGTAGAGTAGCCTGCGTCTATCTCATCGCAGCAAGCGCACTGGTGATGGTTGCGATGTTACGCGTACACGCTACGGATAATAGCGTAGGCGGAAATGCCAATGGCTGTACAGTGAACTCCACGGTGACAGTATTGGGAGTCAGCACCGTACTCACGCTGAATTCCGCAGCCCCGGTGACGCTGCCTTCTACGGGAGGAAACCTCACCAACACAATTGCAGCCGTCGGTGTCGGCGTTCCCGCGCAATCAGTATTGCAGACAGGAGCGATCACTAACGCGACATCAGGCACGCTCGGGGTTTCATCAGCTCACGCGGAGAGTATCTCAACCGTCAACGGACTGAACATACTAAATGGGCTGGTCACCGCCGACACCATCGTCGCCAAATCAACGAGTGACGGCAACGGGACTTCGGCCGCCAGCACGTCGGCGGGTTCGAGCGTGACAAATCTTCTTGTCGCCGGTGTTGCCGTAACCGGCCAACCCGCTCCCAACACCGTCATAAGCATAACCGCGTACAGCGTAGGATTGGTGACAGTGAGCGGAACGGTTACGCTCAACGAACAGACGGCAACCGGTAACGCTACTACCACCTCAGGTCTCACCGTGAGGCAAATACACGTTCAGGTGTCCGGAAGCAGCGGGTCGAACTCGGTTACCGCTGATGTAGTAGTAGCTATAGCTTCCAGCAATGTGGACTTTACTGCGCCTACCGTCGTAGATCTTATTTCCTTCAGCGCGAAGACTGGTAATGATGGTTATGTTCGCCTACGTTGGCAAACCGGTTACGAAGCAGAAAACCTCGGCTTTAACATCTATAGGGAAGATCCAAACGGCAAACTGACACGACTAACACCGAACGTTATTGCGGGTTCAGCCTTTATGGTGCGGAGGGGCACGCCGTTGACTGCCGGACTCTCATATTCGTGGTCCGACCCGGAACCGGGCAACGCACAAATGGTGCGCTACTGGCTCGAGGATCTCGACCTGAACGGTGAGCGCACATGGCATGGACCGTACGGAATAGAGGACTCACAAACACTCTCGCCTTCATCAGGCAATGCAAGCTCTATTACGATCAATGCGTTGAATGCACAACAGGAACAAGGCGAAACATATCAGACCACAGGTCAAGTTGAGCGCACGGCGCGGTTGAAACTTGCCGGGGTTGGGAAACAAGCGGATCTTGCCGGCGGACCAGCGGTCAAATTGTCGGTCCGGCGCGAGGCGTGGTACAGAGTCTCGCAGCCAGAGTTGGTGGAGGCCGGACTGGATGCGTCAGTCGACCCACGCAGATTGCAATTATTTGTCGATGGTCAGGAATTACCAATGCTGGTTCAAGGAGAAAAGGACGGAAGATTTGATCCCGCCGATTCGATTGAGTTCTATGGGCAGGGGCTCGACACACCCTCGACTGACGCGCGGGTCTACTGGCTCGTAGCGGGCTCACAACCTGCCCTTCGCATCAAGCAGTTTCAGGGCGTTGGCGTCGCAAGCCCCAGTGGCGGTTTTCCTTATACGGTCCAGCGAAAGGATCGACTCTATTACTTCTCGAACATCAAGAACGGAGAGGCTGAAAGTTTCTTCGGCGCGTTCATCTACTCTCAGCCAACGGAGCAGTTGATGAACGTGACCCATATTGCGCCGGCAACGGACGCCACCATCGAGTTTGCTATGCAAGGATTCAATGCCGGCGCGCATTCGGTAGAAGTTTCGGTGAACGGTGCGATCATTGGCACTCTGAAATTCAGCGATCAGGCGCATTCGGTGAATAGACTCACATTTCCTCAATCTCTGCTTGTGGAAGGCTCGAACGCCATCAGACTTGTAGCGCGGGCCGGTAGTAGTGACTTCAGCTTCGTCGATTATATAAGGCTCACATACGCGCACAAGTACATGGCTGATGGAGACGCCCTGCGCCTCAGCGCATTAAGCACGGCGCAGTTGACCATCGGCGGTTTCAGCAGCCCGCGAATACGCGTTGTAGATGTAACGGGCGGCGCCCCGATCGAGATTAGCGGCTCAGTTACGCAAGAGAAAGACGGCTACGCTATTATGCTTGGTCTCCCGGGTTACGGCCCGCGGAATCTGTTGGCCTTCACTGAGAACCGAATAGAACACCCCGCGTCGATATCGGCCAATCAGCCGTCAACCTGGCGTCAGGTCAACCATCAAGCAGACATCGTAATTATCACCCGACGTGACTTCACGCCTGCATTGCAGCCGCTGGTTGCCTTGCGTCAAAGCCAGGGAATGAGTGTGGCCTCGGTCTACATCGACGATATCTATGATGAATTCAGCTACGGACACAAGAATCCCGCCGCGCTGAAAAACTTCCTTACGTACGCGGCGTTCAATTGGAGGACCGCTCCGCGCTTCGTGCTATTGGTCGGGGATGCCAGCTTCGATCCAAGGAACTATCTCGGACGTGGCGATTGGGATATTGTGCCGACAAAGATCATTCAAACAGATAACCTTAAGACGGCGAGTGACGATTCTCTCGCGGATTTCGATGGCGACAATCTGGCCGATATGGCAGTAGGCCGATTGCCGGTTCGCACAACTCAGGAAGCAACGGCGCTGGTCTCGAAGATAGTAGGCTACGATCGGACGATTGGAATTAATCGCGTATTGCTTGTTGCCGACAGGAACGAGCGATTCGACTTCGAAGGAGCGGCCACTCAGCTTCGGTCTCTGATACCCGCAAGTTTGACAGTGACAGACATCCGCCGCGGCCAGATCGGTGATTCGAAAGCGAGGAGCCAGCTTCTGGATGCGATCAACCAGGGCTCTAAGATTACGACTTTTTATGGGCATGGATCACCGACCGTATGGACGAATGGTGCGATACTGGCCGCCGAGGATGCGGGGAGTTTCGTCAACGCTGAGCACCTTTCGCTCTTTATCGATATGACCTGCCTGAATGGCTACTTCCACGATGTCTCCACGGACAGCCTTGGTGAGTCGTTGCTCAAGGCGCGAGGCGGCGCGATCGCCGTCTGGGCGTCGTCCGGAATCACAACTCCGACAGCACAGACTGTGCTGAGCCAGGAAGCTATCCGGCAACTGCTGCTCAGATCGGGATTAACGATAGGCGAGGCGTTAGGGCTTGCAAAAGCCGCCGTGGGGGATACAGACGTTCGCCGCACGTGGATACTGCTTGGCGACCCGTCTACCAGGCTTAAGTAGGTACATGGCGCTTGCCGAATCGGTATATGAGGTTCGTAGCTAACCACAACCCATAAGTGACATGGTTATTGTCGGCTCAGACCGTCACGGGCGGTCGTAGCGTAGTCCGGGGTTTGGCGTACTCGGCTACCTTCGGACCCGAGTCGCAATGAGTCCCAATCGGTCGGGCTTCATCAACCAATGCTGTCGAACAACGTTCGCCCGGAAGGCGATCCGCCGCGGGTTTCTTTGACGCATCGATCTGGGGAAACGCGCGGCGCAATGGCGACGCATCAGTGAAAGGCCTCATTAATTCGGGATAACGTCCTGGTAGTGGAAACTGAAGAAAACTCGCTTAGCCATCTGTTCAGCGACTTGCTATATTTTGAACCTCAGGGGTCAGACAACAAATTACCATTCCGACCAACAAGCAGCGCCTTGAAACGGAAAACATCTTACGGTCTGATTACTGATCCAGGCAGCGTCTCGGCTCAACGACGTATAACGGAATCACAGAGCCGGGGTCAACTTGTTGAGAGGGAGATGCAATGTCACTCCATCCCGATTTCCCAAGATCGCCTTACGCGCCGCTTCTACCGGAGCAGCGGTGGTTTCCTGCTGACGAAACAATGCGGGCCACCGCGTACGAAAAACTCTTGCCGCCTCTGGTGGCAAAGATTCGGGAAGAGGTTCATGCCTGGCGGGCCACAGGCTATCTCGGAGCATCAGATACCTCGCGCGCGCTAATGCGTCATTGGTTCGAAGAAGAGCATTTGATCGAGAATTCGGATAGTTCCCTTTCGCAGTTCCGGTACTACTTCGCCCAACGCGAAGCCGTCGAAACGGGGATCTGGCTTTATGAAGTCCGCCGGACTCGCGATAAGTTCGATTTGCTCCGCTTCGACGCTTCGGGTTCAGTATCAAGCGGAATGTTTGATGAAGATTGGCCTCGCTACGTAGTAAAGATGGCAACAGGCGCGGGCAAGACAAAGGTGATTTCACTGCTTCTCGCATGGAGTTTCTTTCATAAACTCTATGAGCCTGACTCACTGCATAAACGAGCGATTTCGCAGTGTTGAAGACGGTACGGGACGACGCTATTGGCTGAACGCGCTGACCGCGCCCGCGCACGGTAGGGCGGGACGGCCCGCAACATTCTGGGGTGAAAGCCGCCTGCCGCCAATTGGAACGATGTGGCGTTTTACACAACCGAAAATTGACCAATTAATCGCTGAGAACCGCATTGAGCGGTCTAAGACGGGGATGCCATATCTCAAGCAGTACCTTGATGAGAGCGCGGGAAGGCCCGCTCAGTCGATTTGGTCGGATGTTATTCCCTCAAAATCGGGAGGGGTGCGCTTGGGCTATCCGACTCAAAAACCTGAAAGCCTCATCGAACGCATCATCAAAGCCAGCAGCAACGAAGGCGATCTCGTAGCCGACTTCTTCGTAGGCAGCGGCACAACCGCAGCCGTGGCCGAAAAGCTTGGGCGCAAATGGATCGCCACCGACCTCGGCAAGTTCGGCATTCACACCACTCGTAAACGGCTCGTCCAGGTTCAGCGCGAGTTGAAAGCTTCAGGCAAACCGTTCCGCGCCTTCGAAGTCCTCAACCTCGGACGCTATGAACGCCAGGCTTATCTCAATGTCTCGGGGCGGCTTTCGGGAAAGAAGAAACAGCAGGCGCTCGCACAAAAAGAACAGGAATTCCGCGAGTTGATCTTGAAGGCTTATCGCGCCGAACCCCTGGCTGAGGCTGGTTTCTTCCACGGAAAGAATGCGGGACGATTAGTCGTCGTTGGTCCGATCAACTTGCCGGTCGGGCGGCTTTTCATCGAAGAAGTAATCACCGAATGCCGCAAGCGCGGCGCGACACGCGTCGACGTGCTGGCGTTCGAGTTCGAGATGGGGCTCTTCCCCGCGGTGCTCGACGAAGCCAAACAAAAAGGCATCGATCTCGCACCCAAGACAATTCCGCCGGAAGTCTTCGACAAACGAGCGGTCGAGAAAGGCCAGGTGCGTTTCTTTGACGTCGCCTACATCGAAGTCACGCCTCGCTTCGATCCGAAAGACAAGCTGACGCTCGCAGTCGAGCTGACCGACTTCTCGGTGTATTACTCGCAAGGCATTGCTGATTCAATCGCCGCTGAGATGAAAGAAGGCAAAAGCGAGGTCGTATGCGAACAAGGCCAGCTCATCAAGCTGAGCAAAGACAAGCAAGGCGTCATCACCCGCGACGTGCTGACCAAACAGTGGACTGATTGGGTAGATTATTGGGCGGTGGATTTCGACTACGAAAGCCGCAAAGAAATCATCAGCGCTCCACACACCGCCTTTTCCGACGGCAGACTGCCCGGTGTGATTGAACCGGACGGTGAGCTAGTGTTATTCGAGGAACAATGGACAGGAGCGTACATCTTCGAGAACGAATGGCAAAGCTTCCGCACTCGAAGGAATCGCGATCTCGAATTGCTTTCGGCCTCGCATACCTTTGAGAAGGCGGGCCGGTACATCATCGCGGTGAAGGTAATCGACATCTTCGGCAACGACACGATGTCTCTGGTTCCTGTGAATGTTTTCTAATTGATGTTTACCGAGTAGTGTTCGGATTCTGCGTTGCTTAATTTACCTTCGCGTGCTTTGCGCTGAGTATTGGGTCTTACTCTTTCAATACCCAGCGCAAAGGACCGCAGAGCACGCGAAGGACTGACCACACGTTACAAGTCAGCAACTCAATAACCGAACACTTCCGTTTGCCGAGACCGATTCCTCACCTTCACTTCTTCAAGGGCGCTGCGACCGGGTTTCGGCGACAAGCCGACTAACTAATAGATAGAGTGAAGTAGTGTGGTTGGTAGCTTCGCCGCCTTTCTCGTAAACCCAGAATCCATATTTGCGCTCCTCCGTTTCTACTCGAACGGGTAGAACGCCGCCGGGATTCTTGCGTTCGATGCCATAAGCGCCGACAGCTACCAAATGTCGGGGAAGCTGTGGGTATCAGGAATAGCGGACCCGTGAAAATCGCACAGAGCGGAAGAAACTTTACACTACGGACGGGTGTGCACGATAAAAACACACAGTTTAGGAACGTCTGGTTAGGTTTGGTCTCTCAGAGATGACGTTGAAGCTAAACATCCCGCCCCGATAGTACTCAGCCGCAGGCCGGGTTCTGTGGCCTATCGCCTCGCGTGGGCCGGACGATTCTTCATCCTTATCCAATGCGGCGCTACATAAATGACGTGCTTGCGAGGCTTCCATTGCGCGCAACCAAAACGACCATGCGGCACATCGGTTGCGCTGGTAGCTGAATGAATCGAGTAGTGTGTGTTCGCAGTGGCTTAGGATGCACCAATCGATGGTGAGGGGAATGGCGGCAAATGATGAGGCTGACGACTCGATGACCACTCAACATATCGACCCGCAAGAACTGCGCATCAGGTCCCCGGAAGACGAGCCTGGAGTTGATGCGCGCACGATTGGGTGGCGGCCCGATGTAGCTGAGCGGAAGCAGGCAGCGGAACTGCTGCGCCGAAGCGAGGAACATTTTCGATCGCTCATCGAGAACGCTTCCGACATAATCACGATTCTTGACCTCAACGGAACTATCCGCTACGAAAGCCCTTCAGTCGACCGCGTGCTGGGCTTCAACCCCGAGGAGATGGTCGGAGCGAGCGCGATGTCATTTTGCCATCCCGACGATGCAGCCAGCGCGCGGAAACTAATGCGCGCCGCAGAGAACGGCGGGTGTGTCGGACCCTTCGAGCTTCGGTTCAGACACAAGGACGGCTCATGGCGCACTCTCGAGGTCGTGGGGAAAATGGCGCGGGAGGGCGCCGGCGCTGCACAGGTGATCGTAAACTCACGCGACATCACTGAGCGCAAGCGTTCTGAAGATGAACTCAGAAGGCAGAAGGAACTGCTGCAGAAGATCTTCGATAACGTTCCTGTGATGATCAGCTTCTTTGACGAAGATGGGAACCCAAAGCTGGTCAATCGTGAATGGGAACGCACTCGGGGCTGGACACTGGAAGAAATCCTGAGGGACAAGATCGATATCATCGCCGCGAGCTACGCTAATTCGGACGAGTTGCAAAGGGCTCGCAACGACATTAGCGTAGCGAACAATCAGTGGGCAGAGTTTAAGACCAAAAACAAGAATGGAGAAGTGATTGATACGACCTGGGCCATTGTGCGCTTGTCGGATGGAACGCGCATTGGCATCGGGCGGGACATTACGGAGCGCAAGCGAGCCGATGAAGAAAAGTTCCGGCTGGCCAACCACATCCGGCTGCTGATGGATTCAAGCGGAGAGGGCATCTACGGCATCGACCTGCAGGGGAACTGCACGTTCCTTAACCGGTCGGCGACTGAGATGCTCGGGCATAAATCGGAAGAGGCGCTGGGCCGCAATATGCACCAACTCATCCATCACAGCCGGCCCGACGGTTCTCCCTGCCCGGTGGATCAGTGTCTAGTTTTTCGGACATTCATGAAGGGAGAGGGATGCCGAGTGGATGACGAAGTGTTTTGGAAGAGTGACGGCACGGCCTTTCCGGTGGAGTATTCGTCATTCCCGATGATTGAGGATGGAGTCATTCGAGGCGCGGTCGTGACGTTCATCGACATAACCGAGCGTAAGAGTCGCGAGCGCGAGTTAGTTCGCGCCAACACGGTTCTTAACACCGAACATGAGACCTCGCTTGACGGAATTCTTGTGGTAAACCAGAACCAGGAGATGGTTTCATTCAACAAGAACTTTGTCGAGATGTGGGGAATCCCACACAACGTCGTGCAATCGCGCTCCGACGAGGCAGCTCTTCAATCGGTCCTCGACAAACTGGAGTCACCCGAGGAGTTCCTCCGAGGAGTGCAGCATCTTTACTCGATAAAGGAAGAAAGATGCAGGGACGAGCTGAAACTCAAAGACGGCAGGCTCTTCGATCGATACTCCGCGCCAATGATCGGAAGCGACAACGAGTACTACGGTCGAGTCTTCTATTTTCGGGACATCACTCAGGGCAAGCGCGCCGAACAGGCTTTACGCGAGAGTGAAGCGGTGTTTCGTTCGCTTGCTGAAACAGTCTCCGCAGCGATCTACATACACCGGGATTCTAAATACATCTATCTGAATCCCGCCGCAGAGGTAATTTCCGGCTACACTCATGACGAGTTGATGGAGATGGAAGTTTGGGACCTCGTTCACCCGGATTATCGTGAAGAAATAAGAGCGCGAGCCGAGTTGCGGCAAAGTGGCGAAGCCATCTCGCCGCGCTCCGAGCTTAAGATACGGACGAAGAACGGCGAGGCCCGATGGATCGATCTCACCGCGAGTCTGATTCAATTTCACGGGGAACCGGCAGTATTGGCGACTGCATTCGACATTACCGAACGCAAGGGCTGGGAAGAGACGCTCACCGAAAGCGAAGAGAAATACCGCACGATTCTGGAAAACATTCAGGAGGGTTACTACGAAGTCGACTTAACCGGAAACCTGACCTTCTTTAATGATTCGTTGTGCCGGATAGTCGGTTCTTCGAGAGAGAGACTGTTGGGGCTCAACAATCGCGAATACACGGACGCCAGCACGTCGCGAGATCTGTATGCGGCCTTCAATCAAGTTTTTCGGAGCGGAGAGCCTCTCGAGGAATTCCAGTATGAGATTGTCACGCGAGATGGCCTGCAAAAGTTCGTAGAGACCTCGATTCTCCTGAGACGCAATCAGGCCGGACAGATATCGGGCTTCCGGGGAACACTTCGCGACATCACCGAACGCAAACGATCAGAAGAAGCAATCAAAGCCTCCGAGGCTGAACTGCGCGCTCTGTTCGAGGCTATAACCGATGTGATCATTGTGTTCGATGCTGACGGATATTATCGCAAGATTGTTCCAACTAATTCAGCATCCTTATACAAGCCTCCTGATGATTTGATCGGCAAGAGGCAGCACGATCTGTTTCCGAAGGACAAGGCGGATTTCCTGGTCGATTGCATTCGGCGGGCTCTGAAAGAAGGCCGGGCGCAAAGAGTTGAATACAGCTTGGCGCTTGGCGAAACAGAAGTGTGGTTTGACGGCAGCGTCTCGCCGCTGTCGGACGATCAGGTCATATGGATCGCACGTGACATCACCGAGCGCAAACGCGCGGAACAGGCGCTCAGGGAATCTGAGGCGCAGTATCGGACGCTATTTGAGCGTAACCTCGCCGGCGTGTACAGAGCGACCCTGGAAGGACGGCTGCTGGGCTGTAATGAAGCTGCCGCTCGAATCCTCGGGTACAACTCAACCGAAGAAGCGCTTTCACATTCGTTGTGGGATTTCTACCATGACCCCGCCGAGCGTCAGGCTATACTCGAGCGCCTGGTCGCGGAACGTTCTATCTCCAACCTGGAGGCCCGATGTCGAAGCCAGAAAGGAGACGTTGTTTGGGTCCTGGCCAACGTGAGCCTTCTTAAGGGATCCAGCGAGTCCGATTTCGTGATTGAAGGAACGCTCATCGACATCACGGCTCGCAAGCATGCTGAACAGGAAATCACGATGCTCGCGCACGCGGTACGAAGCATCAAGGAGAGCATTGTCATCACCGATTCAGAAAACAACGTGCTGTTTGTCAACGAAGCGTTTGTGAAAACTTATGGCTATGAACGCAGCCAGGTCCTTGGCCATAACCTTCTCCCGCTGGTGCGGCCCGAGGCTGACTTACTGAATGCGGAAAAAAATAACGTGCGCCTGGAATTGCCGAGTCGTTGGGATGGCGAGCTGATTAACCGAAGGAAGGACGGCACCGAATTCCCCATTCACTTATCCGCCTCGCCTATTGTGGATGAAGCCGGACAGACCATTGCATATGCGGCGGTCTCTCAAGACATCTCCGAACGAAATCGGATCGAGCAGGAAGTAACCATGCTTGCGCATGCGATTCGAACCATTAACGAGTCGGTAGTCGTTACGGACCTGGCCGGAAGAATCATTTTTGCCAACGAGGGCGCCGTAAAGGTATTTGGTTACGAGTCCGGCGAGTTATTGGGCCAGCATGTCAGCATCTTTGATCCCAGGACACAAATCGGGCAGTCCGCAAATGACGTGTTCGCTTCGGCAACCACTGGTCTCTGGGAAGGTGAGTTACTGAGTCGCCGTAGGGATGGAACTGAATTCCCCTTGTACCTGTCTGCTTCCAGCATAAACGACGAGAGCGGGCGGCCGGTCGCTCTTGTTGGAGTTTCCCAGGACATCACCGAACGTAAGCGCAGGATGGAGGAGCTCGAGACCGCCAAAGATGCTGCCGAAGCCGCAAACCGCGCAAAGAGTGAATTCCTGGCAAACATGAGCCACGAGATACGGACACCAATGAATGGAATCATCGGCATGACCGAACTGGCTCTCGACACTCAGTTAACCGGGGAACAGCGCGAGTATCTCAAGATGGTAAAAACCTCGGCGGACTCGCTGCTGGGAGTTATCAACGACGTGCTCGACTTCTCGAAGATCGAAGCCGGAAAACTCGAGTTGGACTCGGCTGAGTTCAATTTGCAGGACACTGTCGATGAAGTAATGAAGGTGCTCGCCGTACGCGCTGATCAAAAAGGTCTTGAGCTGGCTTACTATCTGCGGCCCGGAGTACCGGAGAGAGTCGTCGGTGATGCGGGAAGACTGCGACAGATACTGGTGAACCTCGTCGGCAACGCCATAAAGTTTACTGAGCAGGGTGAGGTGATCGTGCGAGTGGAGGCGGAAGCTCAGACGAGCGACGAAGTAGTTTTGCACTTCGGCATCAGGGACACCGGCATCGGGGTGCCGCCCGCAAAACAGGCGGTAATCTTTGAATCATTCACTCAGGCTGATGGATCTACCACGCGGAGGTACGGGGGAACCGGATTGGGACTAACCATATGTTCTCAATTGGTTGAGATGATGGGCGGACAGATCTGGGTGGAAAGCCCGGTCAACGTTCCTTCGACCTGCGGCACGCCGGGAAGCATGTTTCATTTCACCGGCGCATTTGGCCGGGCGACCGCTTCGGTATCTATCCCGCGCCCGCGAGATATGTTTAGCCTAAAGGGGCTGCCAGTGCTGGTGGTGGACGACAACGCCACGAACCGTAAGATCCTGGAGGTACAGTTGTCTGCGTGGCAAACGAAAGCGGTATTGGTTGACGGCGCTCGATCCGCGTTGGAGCAGATCAAGCAGGCCGCTAATGCCGGCGCGCCTTTCAAGCTGGCGCTCCTCGACTTTCAGATGCCGGACATGGATGGCCTGGCGCTTTGCGAAGAGATCGGGTCCCTGCCCGAGGCTCGCGATCTCAGGATCATAATGATGTCGTCCTCAGTTCATGCTAATAACGACCGCTCGCGCGAATGTTGCAATGCCAGCCTCCTGAAGCCGGTCAATGCTGCCGAGCTATTGAGCGTAATCAGAAGTGTGCTCGGCGCCGATGGGTGCTCGCAACCACCAGAGGCGCACTCCGGGCGCATGAGCGGATACCCGTCACGTGTGCTGGTCGCGGAAGACAGCCGGGTAAATCAGGAGCTGATACGGCGCCTGCTCGAGAAGTGGGGGCACATCGCAGTCCTGGCGGAGGATGGTCAAAAGGCACTCGCGCTTTTTGAGAAGGAAAACTTCGACCTCGTGTTGATGGATTTGCAGATGCCTGAGATGAATGGCTTCGAAGCAACGGCCGCGATACGCCAGCGAGAGCACGACACCGCAAACCGCGTACCTATCATTGCGCTGACCGCTCACGCACTGAAGGGTGATCGCGAGCGATGTATTGCCGCCGGTATGGATGACTACGTCTCGAAACCGATAAACGCCCAAAAACTCTTCGATATGATCGAAACGACCGCGCGCCGCCGCGGAACCATACACGACGAAGCGGAGCCGGCGGCGCTGGACCTCGACGGGCTGATTCGAAGTTTTGATGGTGATGCCGAACTTGTGCTGACGCTGGCAAAGATATTCGGCGATTCCTCGGTAGGGCAGGTGCGACAGATCGGCGATGCCATCGCGCGCGGCGATGCCGAAGCGCTCGCACGCGCTGCGCATTCGCTCAAGGGAGCGGTCGCCAACTTCGGCGCTCGCGCGGCAGTGGATGCAGCGGTGCGACTCGAGGGGATCGCAAAAGGCGGAGATCTTTCCATTGCCGGCCCCGCTCTTTTGGCGCTGGAACGAGAAATCGATCGCCTTAAGACAGAGCTGCAGATGTTTGAGCAAGCGAGTGTAGTAGGATGAAAATACTAATTGCCGAGGACGATCCTGTTTCGCGCTGTCTTCTGGAAGCAACCCTTGTCAAATCGGGATACAAAGTAACTGTCACTACCAGTGGCGAGGAGGCCTGGGAAGCGCTGCAACGCGACGCGCCGCCGGTTGCGATCCTTGACTGGATGATGCCCGGCCTCGACGGCGTCGAGGTCTGCCGTCGAGTGCGGGCGATTCAAACACCGACCCCTACATATTTAATCCTACTGACGGCGAAAAGCGAGAAGCGCGACATTGTGCATGGCCTGGAGTCGGGAGCCGACGATTACGTCACGAAACCATTCGACCGGCTGGAGCTTCAGTCCCGCGTTAGCGTAGGTCTGAGAATCGCCGAACTCCAACGCAATCTTGCAAATCGAATATTGGATCTGGAGGCAGCGCTTACGCGAGTTAAGCAACTCCACGGGCTCCTCCCGATTTGTTCGTATTGCAAGAAGGTTCGCGATGATCAGAACTATTGGCAGCAGGTGGACAGCTACATCAGCAAGCATTCAGAGGTTGAGTTCAGTCATAGCATCTGCCCTGCCTGCTTCGATAGCGTGATGAAGAAGAGTAGTCTGTAAGCAACCGAGCGAAAGGAGAAAGGCGCTCAATCGACGAAAGCGAGCCAGGGGCGTCCGTGGCAACAGTTTGTTAACTTATCTTCAAAACTGTCCAATACTGCACAGACTTTCCGCGGTCTAGCTGGTAACATCGGTCGACTCATAGTTGTCTTTGAGCGGTCAATAGGGCATTCACTACCTACCCCATAGAGCAGTGCCCGTCCGTTTTGACTTCTTCGTGCTCAACATTCCCCACTGGACGCGAAGCCCCGCCCGGTACGTACCGGGTGGCGTGAACCAGCGACACTGTAAGGAGTGGTATGAGCGAAGAAATAGAAATCCTCATCGTTGACGAAAGTCTGGCGCAAGCATTGAAGGATGAAACCACGGACCGCAAGCTGGCCCAAACTGCCTTAATTGCAAGCGAGGAACGCTTACAGCATTCGCAAAAGATGGAAGCCATCGGCATTCTGGCTGGAGGTGTTGCCCACGATTTCAATAACCTCTTGACCGCGATAATCGGAAACGCGCAGCTTGCGCTTGCCCATCTCCTGCCAGGAGACTGGGTGTACGATCGCCTGATTGAGATCGAACACGCCGGCAAACGCGCTGCTGAGCTTACCCGGCAACTCCTGATTTTCAGCCGTCGCGAACGACTGGAGCCGAGGACGCTGGCTCTCAACGATACTATCGGTCCGTTCGCGAAACTCCTTCGGCGAATCATCGGCGAAGACATCGACATGCGATTCAAAGGGGCGCCGGATCTCTCAACGGTTTTTGCCGACCCCGGACAAATGGAGCAGGTGTTGATGAACCTGGCCGCGAATGCGCGCGACGCGATGCCCGGAGGCGGCGAACTCATCATCGAGACTCATAACGTCACAATCGATGAAGGCTATCGCCTCACACACCCGGATGCCCGGCCGGGAACCTATGTGCAGATCAGTGTCAGCGATACCGGCTCAGGGATGGATCTCAATACGCAACAACACATCTTCGAACCTTTCTTTACGACCAAGGGGGTGGGGAAGGGAACCGGATTGGGCCTCGCACTGGCTTATGGGATCGTCAAACAACACGAGGGAATGATTGAGGTCTATAGCGAAGTAGGACAAGGAACAACATTTAACATATATCTTCCCGCGCGAGAGAGGGCGGTCGAAGAAGAGCTGCACGAGATTCGGCCGGGAGTGCGCGGCGGAATGGAGACAATCCTGATCGCCGAGGACGATGATAGCCTGCAGAAGTTGTTGACCGGCATGTTGACCGGCCTTGGATACAATCTGATTCTTGCACGCGATGGAGAGGTTGCCGTCGAGAGATATTCCAGTCATCGCGATGAGATAAATCTGGTGATACTGGATATGGTGATGCCGCGAATGGGCGGCCGCGAAGCCTACGAACGAATCCGCATGCTCGGCAGCGAGGTCCCGGTAATATTTATGACGGGTTATAGCGCGGAGATGGCGCAGACCAGGTTTGTCCTTGAAACCGGCGCAGTGTTTATTCAGAAGCCCTACGGTATAGCTGCACTCGGCAACAAGGTGCGCGAAGCGCTGGATGCTCATGCATTGGCGCCGGCATTGATGACATGAGATGAATAGGATAAAGACAACTGCTTTTCGTTACGGAATCAGCATCGGCGCATTCGTCTTGACGATGCTCATCGCCGCCATCCTGCGCCGTTTTTCCATCAGCATCGATCTCAGTATTCTGGTCATCGGCGCGTTGATGTGTAGCGCCTGGTTTGGAGGACGGGGTCCGGGCGTAACTGCAGCAATACTGTTTGAACTGGTCTACATGATTCTTTCGCAACCTCGTCCGGCGACGTGGGCGGCGATGGTCCTCGTCGAGTTTAATCGAATGGTTCTGTTTCTGGTTTTGGTACTGCTTGTAACCGCTCAAAAAAGCGCGATGAACAGATTAAGAGAGCAAGGGGCGTGGTTGCGGGTTACGCTTTCCAGCATCGCCGATGGCGTGATAGCAACCGGGCTCAACGGCGAAGTAAATTTCATAAACCCGACTGCTGCCGCGATGACCGGGTGCACCGCACCTCAGGTCGCAGGCAGTCCAATCGATAAGGTATTCCAAATCGTCAACAAGGAATCCAACGAAGTACTCGAAACTCCAACTCTAAGAGTCATTCGCGAAGGCGCAACCATAGAAACACGTAGCGACGTGATTCTCATATCACGGGATGAAACTCGCAGGCCGATTGACTATCGCGCTGCGCCCATTGTGGATGATGCAGGAAAAATGACAGGCGCGGTGCTCATATTTCGCGATCTGACCGAGCGTGCCCGTTTGCAGGACCAGTTGCGTCAGTCTCAAAAGATGGAAGCCATAGGCCGGCTCGCCGGCGGCATCGCTCACGACTTTAACAATCTGCTCACCGTCATTCTCGGTTACTGCTCACTTGCCTCTAACCGGCCCGGCATCATTGGCGACCTTAGAGAGGACCTCAAAGAGATAACGCAGGCCGGCGAACGCGCAAGTGTTCTTGTAGGTCAATTGCTCGCCTTTAGCCGCAAGCAGGTGCTGCAGCTGCGGGTGCTCGACCTCAACGAAGTCATCATCGGCACTCGTCAAATGCTTCGACGGGTGATCGGTGAAGACATTGTGTTGAGCAGCAATACCCGGCCGGGGCTCGGTCACGTCCTGGCCGACGCCGGCCAGATCGAGCAAATAATCCTGAACCTCGCGGTCAACGCGCGGGATGCCATGCCGAAGGGGGGAAGGATCACAATCGAAACCGAGAATGTCGAGCTTGATAACGGCTATGCTCGCACACATTCTGAAGTGGTACCGGGCCGCCACGTCCTGCTTGCGGTGAGCGACACTGGGCTCGGCATGGACGCCGAGACACAGGCGCACATTTTTGAACCCTTCTTTACTACGAAGGAAATCGGCAAAGGCACGGGCCTGGGCCTCTCGACTGTTTACGGAATCGTAAAGCAGAGCGGCGGTCACATCTGGCTGTACAGCGAACCGGGAAAGGGCACGACGTTTAAAGTTTACTTTCCGCGAGTCGATGAGCCCATCGGGTCTAACAAGCAAGTGCCGGCTCCGGTCGAATCGCTTCACGGCACGGAGACCGTGCTGCTGGCAGAAGATGAAGCCACGGTTCGCGAACTTACAGGATCCATCCTCGAACGGTTTGGCTACAATGTATTGGTAGCCGCTTCGGGCCCGGAGGCGATACTTGCCGCGCGGCAGGCAGATAACATCGCGCTTCTGATTACCGATGTAGTGATGCCGCAGATGAGCGGCAGAGAGTTGGCCGCGGCACTGGCGAGTGATGCGCCTCACATGCGCATTCTGTATCTATCGGGCTATACCGAGAACGCGATAGTCCATCATGGAGTGCTCGACGAAGGAGTTGCGTTCCTGCCGAAGCCCTTCACCCCCGAAGGTCTTGCGCGAAAGGTTCGCGAGGTGCTGGATAGCAAGTAGCATCCGCCGTTCAGCCATCATCACGCATCACGTTTCACGCACCACACTCACACCGGACGCTTAAACCCGCGTTCGATGTCACGCAACCCCATTCGCATCATGATCGGACGGCCGTGAGGGCAGGTCATCGGATTCTGGGTCTTCATAAGCTCGTCGATCAGCCATTGCATCTTCTCGGTAGTGAGCGGCATGTTCACCTTGATCGCGGCTTTGCATCCAAGCTCCGCCGCTATCGAGTCGCGTATGCGCTCGATGGTAAAGCTGCGCCGCTCGCGCTCGACTACTGCCAGCACTTCTCGCACGACGGCGAGTACATCGCTTGCGCCCAGCCCCGCGGGCGCTGTCTTGATTGCGATTGTTCGACCGGACAACTGCATGGTCTCAATGCCAATATTCTCGAGCTCGCCCTGGACGATTGCAAAGGCTTCGATCTCTGCGGGGCTCAGGTCGAGCGTCGCCGGTATGAGCAGCGGTTGGAGGCCGGCGCTCCGGGCAAGCCTTCCGTCGCGAAACTGTTCGAAGAGGATTCGCTCATGCGCGACGTGCTGATCGACCAGCAGCAAGCCTTCTTCATCGGTCGCGACGATGTAGCTGTCCCGTATCTGCCCAAGCGGTTTGATGCCGTGCCCGAGCCCCGGCAGCATGCTTTCTCCTATCGAAGCCGCTTCGCCGGCTAATACGGCAGGCATCGAATGCGCCGAGCAGCCGGACTCATCTGCCACGCCAGGCGCCGAAGCCGATTCGCCTTCGAAGAACGCCGCTTCAGCCACCGCTCGAGTTTCGCTTCCCGCAACCCCTGCCGGTTCCGTTAGTCCCGTTTGTGATGACGCCGCAAAGGTGTCTCGATTGGCTTGATGAGCTACTGTGCCGATCTCTGATCGTCCGGCATCGTCTGAGGCGTAGGTTGATCGGTAAATCGATCGTTCCGCCGGCGACTGTGACTCTCCGCCCCTCATCCCCTCTGCTCCTCCACTCATCCGCTCATTAGTTCTCACCGCGCTTGGAACTTGAGTGATTGGATGAGTGGCTCGCAAAGCGATCGCAACCGCGTCGCGAACAAACGCGAGCACCGCGCCCTCGTGCAGGAAACGCACTTCAGTCTTTGCCGGGTGAACGTTGACGTCAACCTCAGCCGGCAAGACTTCTATGAACAGGACAGCCGCGGGGTAAGTGCCCGAAGGCATCATCGCGCGGTACGCTTCACTGAGCGCTCGGCCGATCAAGTGGTCGCGCACAAAGCGGCGATTGATGAACAGATACTGCGCGTCGCGCGATGAACGCTGCTCTTGCGGATTCGAGACGAATCCAGTTACCCGAACCGTGTCACTTTCAGCGTCGACCTCAACCAGCTTGTCCAGAAGCGAGCCGCCCAGCACCTGATAGGCGCGCTCCTTCAGCGATTGAGCCGGGGCTACTCGAATAACGTCGCGGCCGTTGTTCACAAGCAGAAACGCAAGCTGCGGATTGGCCAGCGCGTAGTGCTGAACCAGATTGGCGATGTGAAAGCTCTCGGTCGCATCGCTCTTGAGGAACTTGCGTCGCGCGGGAATGTTGAAGAACAAATCGCGCACTTCCACTTCGGAGCCGTCGGGCCACGCTACATCGCGAACGGCGATCAACTTCCCGCCGTTGAACTCGACCTCCGTGCCTTCGTTATCATGTGCGGTCCTGGTTCGCAGGAACAAGCGCGAGACGGAAGCGATTGAGGGCAGCGCTTCGCCTCGAAAGCCGAGAGTGTTTATGGCCTCGAGATCATCCGCGGTTCTTAGTTTGGAAGTCGCGTGCCTTTCGAAAGCGACGATCGCATCGTCACGAGTCATACCCTCGCCGTTATCGACTACGCGAATCAACCGCTTTCCGCCCGCTTCGACTTCGATGTTGATTGTGCGTGCTCCGGCATCGAGCGCGTTTTCGAGCAGTTCTTTTACGACCGAAGAGGGCCGCTCGACTACTTCACCAGCAGCGATTTTATTGGCAAGAGAATCGGGTAAGACCTTGATCTTCGACATGGGGCCTAGGATTCCGGTAGCGGGTGCCATTCTATCTTATTGGCGATGATAGCGAGAGAATATGCGAAACAAAAAATCAGACCGAAAATAATGCGAAGACTTGGCTCAAGAGCGATGGGAGTTGGCAATTGACTTCTAGAATGGTGATGTTTCTTCACCGTCGGGCGGAAGCTCTCGAGTTCTTCCCTCCCTCAGATCAGACAGCATTGATTTGACTACGCCATCCATGTTCAGCGCTGATGACCGAGCCTCTTCGTAGAGTTCGCGCAATATCATATAGTTGGAGCTATTCCTCCAAGCGGTGACCTCATCTACAACTCGGCCCTGCTTATTCATCAAGTACGCTTCGTAATTGCGTTCGTCGTCATCGCCGTTCGTGCGGCTCTGAATGCGTATCATTCCGTCGCCGAGCCCGATTCGAAAGGCATTTTCTTCAGCCGTTTCCTGCCAACCGACAACTCCCAGCCTCGTGGTCTCTAACAGCTCGCCTAGCAATTTGATTAACCGTTCACTTGCCATTCTTCACCTCCATTTCAGCCCGCCTGAGCCGACTATCGATACGGGTTAATGATATAACGATTTTGTCCAAAGTCTCCATCATTCTCGGTGGAACCATCGCAGATTTTTTCCCCTGACCGATTCCTTCTAGATGACGCATGATAAGTAACAGATCGTCTATCGCTGCCGTGACCACGCCACGCTCATCGCCTTGCAGCCTCGAGTCATCGACTGCACCCGCAAGGACGATTCGAAGTTGCTCGCATCTGTCGACGGCTCGGTGCCAATCTAACGCTCGACAAAAACTGAGCACCTCTTGAACATGCCTGACGGCGGTCGCAATCTGGGTGAAGAAAAGTCGCGAACTGACACGGTCGATTGCTTCGCGAGCAATGACCTGGGCCTTCTCGGCCGCTGTCCGTGACTTTTTGACCTGCCACAGCGTAAAGCTGAAGCCGAGCACTGACACCACCAATCCCACAACGCTGGCGATGTTGCCGTAGTGGTTCTTCAAGTTGGACCAGTCCACCGTTCCTCCTAACCGGTCAAAGGCCGCAACCACTTATCATAGAGACTTCTGTTGGTGCAACCGTTAATCTCAAACCCGCGACGCGCTACTTGTTTACAAGTTGGGGCGCTTACATTCTTGCAGCAACAGGACTCGATCTGCTATCACTAGCGACCATGATCAAACACGTCGTCTTCTTCAAGTTCAGACCTGAGGCAAGCGAGACCGCTCGAAGGGAAGTGGTTGATCTATTGCGCGCTCTGCCGGATAAGATCGACCTCATTCGTTCGTGGGAGATCGGCGAAGACATCATGCATTCCGCTCGCGCGTGGGACGTGATCGAGATCGCGACATTTGACGATCTCGGAGCGCTCGATATCTACACACGCCATGATGATCACGTGGAAGCTGTAGTCAAACTCCGAGAAATCTGCGAAGCGGTCGGCTCAGTTGATTATGAGTTTTAGGTTACGGCGCGGTCGATGTGTGATCGTGAATGATCTTCCAGCCATCGGCGAACTTTCGAAAGGTCAATGTGAACAACCCGTCCGATTCGCTGCTGTCCATCTTCAGGTGAAACTGTCCCCGGACGAATGCGGCAGAGGGCCCAAGCAACTCGATCTTCAAATCCGTGAACTCGAGCTTGCCCATTTCCTTTCCGGCGCTTTGATAACGATTGCGGTAACGCCCGAGCGTCTCTTCCCAACCCGACACAGTCGTGCCGCCTGAATAAAACGTGAGTTCGGGTGAACGCCAATAGCCTTTCATGAACCCTTCCAGATCGCGATGATTCCAGGCCACAACCTGGCGATCTAGCACCTGACGAATGTCCTGCGCGGGCTTTGACTCAGCGGCCCTCTTCTGTCTCGCGGCCGCCGGAATGATTGTCAGCAAAATGCCGAACGTAATTCCGGCTGCGAATTTGATGATTGGTTTTAGCGTCATAAGTATTTCCTCGCGGCTAGGTGTGGAATCGGAATCACTTGCCGGCGAAGCAGTCCTCCGCGTCCTCGGCGCTCTCCGCGGTTCTCTTGATCAGGGCTAAGAAATAACCGCAGAGGACGCCGAGCACGCGGAGGAGCAGCCAGGTTGTGCGAGCTACACACGCCCCTCTCGCTATTTCTTTGGCAGCCATGACTGCGGCAGATTAATCGTCACTTCGATGTCGTCGAATTCCGCGGGCCTGGCCGGGCCCTGTAGCCTTACCCACGCAGCCATGCGAGCGATCCCTTCCGCTAAGGCAACTGGCTCAGGCGGCTCAAACACGCGACGCACTTTCTCATGAGTCGAGAAAGCGTGCTCGACCTCCTTCCTCGAGGACAAGTGTTCAATCGACGGCTCGACTTCAAACGCTCGCGCTACTGCATAAGCTAACTCGAGCACCGTGCACGGCTGGTCGGCTCCGATGTTGAAGGTTTGGTCATAAGCGCCTTTTACCAAAGGGGCGCGAGCGATGATTGGGGCTACGTCATCGATGTACGAGAATGCGCGCGTCTGTTTGCCGTCGCCAAAAACAGTCATGGGCTTGCCGGACATCGCCTGATTCATGAAAATCCCCACGACGTTTCGGTACTTATCGGCGATGTTTTGGCGCTCGCCATAGACGTTATGCGGCCGGAAGATTACGTACGGCAATCCAAAGAGCTGGCGTGCCGCAGCCAGGTCCAGTTCGACTGCGTACTTCGCAATGCCATAAGGATCCTTCGGTATCGGGGCCACATCTTCGCTGATTGGCGGCTGGCTTTCACCGTACACCGCAATCGACGAAGTGAACACGAAGCACTTTACTTCATGAAGCACGGATTGATTGATCAAGTTCACGGAACCGATCAGATTGTTAGTGTAATTAAAACGCCTGATGAAGTGACTGAGACCTTCGGCGGCGTATGCGGCTAAGTGATAGACGTAATCGAACGCGCCCTCGTCCCATAATGCCGACACGAACTTGTTGTTCGTAATCGAACCCTCTCTAAAGGCTACATTGGTGGGAACGTTGTCGAGAGAACCGCCCGACAAGTCATCGATCCCGACTACTTCGAAGCCGAGGTCGAGACAATGTCGCGCGACGTGCGACCCAATGAATCCAGCAGCACCCGTGATAAGGACTCGCGTCATCTCTTCATAATCTCATATGAACCAGTCAAATCCGTTTCATCGATGGCCTATAGACCGCGGATGACACTGACTCGACGAATGGCACGGGCACCGCATATTCAGACCTGCAGCCTGCGCTGATTGTTCAGTGCATCCTGCCAAGGTGTACAATTCCGTTCCCTGATGACTCCTCAGTCAGACTCAAGCCAGCCAAATTTGCACGAGTGTGATCTTTGCGGCTCGACCACCGTCCGCGAACTCTATACTGCGAAGGATCGCCTGCGCAACACGGGTGAGCAATATCAAATCGTGGAATGTTGCGGTTGCGGTGTGCTGCGGACACTCCCCGACATGAGCGAGGCGGAGTTAGCCGGCTACTACCCGGACGACTACTGGGGCGGACCTGAACCATCCGATAAATGGATTGCAGACTCCCAATCCGATAAGACGAAGTTTCTCTCTCGCTGCGGCCTCGGGAGCGGAAAGATCCTGGATGTCGGGTGCGGGGCGGGATTTTTTCTTCGTGCAATCGGTTCGGAAAAGTGGGATCGCTACGGTGTCGAATTGAGCCCGTCCGCCGCGAACGCAGCAGAAAGATCGCTTGGCAGCGGCCATGTTTTTCCCGGCAGTCTGAGTCAAGGAACGTGGGCCGACTCTTCATTCGACGTCGTGACTTTTTGGTCGGCTCTCGAGCATACCAGCGAGCCGAGCGCAAATTTGAGAGAAGCGAGGCGCGTTATCAAAAGCGGCGGAACGCTGATCGTTGAATTGCCCAACGTCGCGAGCTACCAGGCTCGGTTGTTCGGCGGTGACTGGTTTGCGCTCGATGCACCTCGGCATCGATATCACTTTACGCTGAACACTCTCGATCGAGTGCTCTCCGAAACCGGATTTCAAATTTACGAGAAGACTTATTACTCCAGGGCCCACAACTCGCACGCGCTACGACAGAGTCTCAAGACCAGGCTGGTGAGTCGAGACTCGAGCGTTTTGAATCGCGCGCTGTTCCTCCTGTCTATTCCACTGATCAAGCCTTTCGATTTGGCGATGACGGCGATGGGTGACGGAGCGACTCTCACGGTAGCCGCACGCGCAGTATGAACCGTTCGCCGGTCGCCATTTGACTTGTAGGGGCGGCCCTCCGTGGCCGCCCCTCGCTGGTTGTCGATACACCGCATATGGCAAAGAGGGGCGGCCACGGAGGGCCGCCCGTACATGTATTGCTGATGAGTTAGCGATCAGGCATCTGCGCCGGTGCGTTCCCGAATCGCCTTAAGCTCGGCATCGTTGTCGTAACCGAAGACGTCTGCGCCTTTCTCGAGTGAGGTGAATATCTCAAATACTTCGCGGTCCGTTCGTCGCGCTGCCCGCTTTTCATCAAGCCTCCGCCTGCGTATCTGAGGCAGTTTCTTCAGCGCAGATGCAACCGACAAGAGAAAGCCGGGTTGCAGTCTGAGCGGCGCCGTTATGCTCAGCACAGCGATCCACAATACGTGCGAGATCATAAGTCCGTGATCGTGGAGGTTGACCCAATGAAATATCAATCGATGACGCTGTTGCATTCGTCGCACTTTGCGCTGGTTGACCTTTCGCATTGTTGATGAAACTCGATGGTGTACGACGGAGCGAGGCTCGTAGACCACTGAGAGCCCACGCTTCCACGCGCGATAGCTGATGTCTACGTCTTCCCAGTAGATCGGGGCGAGGAGGCCGTCGAATCCGCCGATCTCCAGAAATTTCCGGCGGTCGAACATCGCAGACCCGCCGCCAGCAAACATCGAGTAGAGCGGGGCGCAGTTGTCTGTCTGATCCCCCAAACATATATAACTACGATGAACGCGAATGAAGCCTCGGGCAAAGCTGCCCAGTTTTCCGGTTCCGGCTTCGTGCCCGCTCTCGAGATCAAAGACGCGGCAGTGCGCTGCGAAAACGGATGCGTCCTTGAAGTTTTCGACCAGCGGCGCGATTGCGGTTAGTTCTACTTCGACGTCGTTGTTGAGCAGAAACACCAGCGGGTAGATCGCTGCTTCAAACCCGCGATTGCAGGTCGGACCGAAGCCGCGATTGCCTTCATTGCTGATCAACCGGAGAGAGAGGAGAGGGGGCGACAGGGAGACGGGGCGAAGGGAGGGGAGAGGGGGCGACTGGGAGACAAGGCGACGGTGCGATCCGGGGGACCTTCGTGAATGCGGGAAGCGAAGCCCAGTCGCCCCCTCGCCCTGTCTCCCAGTCGCCGCATCGCTCTCAGGCTCAGCGAATCCCTGACTGAGCAACCATGCAGCTGTGTCATCGATGCTGCCGTCGTTAACTATGACGATTTCTGTTGAACTGCTGGACTGCTGACTGTAGTGATTCGCTGCGGCGACGACGGATGGCAGGAATCGCTTGAGCAACTCAAGCCCGTTCCAACTCGGAATAACGATGCTGATGCCGGATGTCACTTTAACGACTCATCGCCTTTCCCCGCTCATTCAGAAGTTGGATCGCTTCCCGGTATCCGTGTAGAGACCCCACGTCGACGTACGCGCTTCCCGTTCGAATTCCGCGAGCTCGCCCTCCGCTCCTGAGGTATGCATTGACCAGCGTGCCTACGTACTCGTCCTGCTGCTCACGCCGGCGCCACAGCTCATAAAGCTCCCTCAGGATAGCGCCGTTCATCTTGAAGGCGCCCCATACCCAGGAGGAGTCCGCGTTCTGCTGCTTTACTTGAATCTCTACAACGTTGTTTTGATTGTCTGTGACGACAGCATCGAATAACTGAGGCTGCTCAACTGGAAACAAGAGAAACGACAGCGCGTCGTTTTCGAGTGCGCATAGCCCCTCTTCAGGAAACCATATCGTATCGGGAAGCCCGATCAGCACTTGTTCGTGCGCTGGGATCACTGGTAGAGCGCGAAATAGCGCGTCGCACAGCCCCGTGGGGCGGGGCTGCACAACATAGCAAATGTCGGCAGGACCAACCTTGCCGCCGTAGTATTCGAGGATGTCTGATTTTCCCGGCGATATCACGAAGCAGATTCTAGTCGCTCCAGCGATAATCATCCGTTCGACGAGGTACTCGCTAACTGCCCTCGGCCGTTCTGTGTCACCGTCAAAACGGCTTCCTACCGGAAGAAGCTCTTTAGAAAAAGCTAGTGGCTGAATTCGGCTTCCACCACCCGCTGCCGGGACGACTCCCCACATAAACCAAGCCTCCTTCAAATCACCTGATCTCAGCCTTCAGCAAACCGCTTAATGAAGTGGTGCTTCTTCCTCGAGTCGACGAGTTAATTCCAGGTATCTTGGATACTCCTCGACATTGCGCAAAACGGCTATCCAGGGTCTCGCTGTCAGGCCTATGAACAACTCGGCAATTTCACGATCCGACATGCCGGAAGCCGCATGCTCTCGCTTTCGCGCTTGCTTCACATCAGGCAGACGGACAACAGCCTGCCAGAATGCCTTTAGAAAGGAACCGTTCAACGACGCAACCGCGCTCAACAACTTCAGCGCAACCCACACAGCATGAGAGGCGAGCCATACTTTGTCATGCAGGTTGACCCAGTTCATCAGAAGACGATTGCGCTCTGAGACTACATTCATCGCTCCGCGCAGGTGCTTCTTTCCCATCGTCGCGCCGCTCTTGTGGTGAACGATACTGGCGGGTTCGTAGTGCACTTTCCACCCGCGTTTCCAGGCGCGATAGCAAATCTCCACGTCATCCCAGTACATCGGCGCAAGCAGCTCAGAGAATCCTCCCAACGCGCGGAATTTTGCGACGTCATACGCTGCGTATCCACTGCACGCAAAAAACGAATCGAACGGCTCACGCTGATTGGGCAATCGTGTGGGCAGGATGTCATAGTTCATGTAGACGTGCCAGAAACCTCGCTTGAAATATCCTATCTTTCCTCCGCCATCCAGAAAACTGCCGCCTAACCGGTATGCTCTTGGCGATACCGCGAATACATTCGAATCGTCGAAGTGCCGCACCAGCGGAGCAATCGCGTCAAGCTCTACCCGGACATCGTTATTGAGTGAAAAGACTATTGAATGACGCGCGCTGGAGACCCCGTTGTTCGCCGTATGAATCAGCCCCCTGTTTTGCTTCTGGCTAATTATTTGAATTCCACCATCAGCGTAATTCTCCCGGAGCCATTCGACGCTGTTATCCGTGCTGCCATCATCCACAACTATGATTTCGACATCCGCTTGATACTGGTCGCGATAATGGTCGGCGGCGGCGATGATTGAAGGGAGAAACTCTGCCAGCAGTTCCTGACCATTCCAGTTGGGGATAACTATACTAACATTGCGCATATCGATCGTTCCCCGCTCCTGACAGGGGGATCCATATTGTATTACTGCTCTGCGTCCTCGGCGTCATCTGCGGTTTAGAAGCAGTTCAACCGCAGAGCCGAGGACGCTGAGCCGAACCGGATCAATGCCGGTGATCGGAAACTGTACCGGGGTTGGCCATCCGTTCAAGTCCAAGCAAGCTGGTATGGCTTCCGATCGTCACCAGAGCGTCGCGCTCTTCGATCAACGTATCGGCCGCCGGGTTAAAAATCATTTCCCCGCTCGCGCGCTTGATTGCTATTACGATTACATCGTGCTCGGAACGGATGCCGGTGTCTTTGAGCGCGATTCCGATGAACGGTGACTGCGCACCGATCTCGACCTGCTCTATCTCGAGCTCGAGCCGCTCGGTCATCGTAGCAAGCTCGATGAAGTCGGCAACCGCCGGCCTCAGCAGCATCTGTGACATCTTGGACGAGCCCGTTAGCGCGGGCGAAACGACTCTGTCAGCGCCGGCCTTCATGAGACGGCCAACCGCGGACTCATCGTTGGCGCGAGCGACGATCCTGGTTTCTTTGTTGAGATCACGAGCGGTCAGCGTGATGTAGAGGTTGTCGGGATCTGACGATACGGCGCACACGATGCCTCGGGCCCGCTCGATGCCCGCGGCTTTCAAAACGTCGTCGTTTGTAGCGTCACCCATCAGCACCATATGCCCTTGCGTGAGCAAACGATCGGCGATTGTTTCATCGCCTTCGATGACCACGAAGTCGTGTCCGCTGCGGGCGATGTCCCGGATGACGCCCGCTCCGACGCGCCCGGCGCCGCAGACGATGTAGTGACCGTTGAGCTTGTTGATGTCCTTGTACATTTTTCGCTTCCCAAAAGTGGAGAGCAACTCGGACTCTACCACGGCCTGAACGGCGACTGATAGAGCGTAGCCGATTGTTCCGACGCCGGTAATGATCAACACCGCGGCGAACACTCGCCCGCCGTGATTCATTCCCGGCGGTTCACCATAACCGATTGTTGTAAGGGTGATGAGAGTGAAGTAGAACGCATCAAACCAAGCGATGCTGGGGAGAATCAGTTTGAATCCAACGGTTCCCGAGGCGATGAGGATGAGAATAGCGGTCAAGGCAAGTTGGAATTTTTTCTTCGGCGACATGATGGTTGAAGGTGAAGGTGCATCTTATCTTCGCGAGGGAAGGGAAGCAAGAATGGCGTCGGGCCCCAGTTTGCCCCTCCGTCAGGAGAGCCATGTTTATAGAAGACGCCCAGAACGACGCCCACCCTCCGTCAGGTGGGCCAGGTTAGTCTGTGAAGGCTAAGCCACCTCGAGATTACATGGCCCTCCTGCCGGAGGGCTTGCGCGTCTGGTGATGGTTTCTATAAACATGGCCCTCCTGACGGAGGGCAAATCCATACAAATCAGATTAGGGATTAGTCGGTGCGGGCGTTGGAGTATGCGGCTTCGGCGACTGGTGAGTTGCCGGGCGATCGACTACCACTCGAGCGCTGCGATAGGCCGCGACGAATTTCGATTCCGAGCGCCGAAACAAATTGATCATCCGATCAATTCGATTTCGTAATAAGCCATTCGCGTCACGAATCAACGTTTCCAGTGATCCGGTTTCCGCCGCACGCCCCGCGGTAACCGTGCGCGGCTTTTCTTTTGTTGCGGTGAAATGCTGGAGTGCCTGACTAAGCTCATCGATATTCGTTTGCGTCACCTGATACGTCGCGAGTTCAGCCTTCTTAGCGTTAGCCTTTTCCAGGATCGTCGTAGCGCGATTAGCCAATTCTTCATTGCCAAGCCTGTGCAAAGTCGATGGAGTGAAATCCGTCAGCGCCACCAAATCGTTGCACCGTGCAGCGCAATGACAAAGCTCAAAATGGCTGGGATTAGTATCACAGTGATTCCCCCTCCGTAAGCGCGAGACCGTCAGTCGTTCTCCGGTTGTTTTTGTCTCCTGGACCAGATATTCGATGAAGAGACTAGATTCGCAAATGCCAATGCAAGTGATTTACGTGTAGAAGTCTACGACTTTTGAATCTCGTGAGCCACTTTAAACTCAAACTACTCGGAGACGGTGATCGCCGATATCTAATCCATATATTTAGTCCGGATTCCTAGATGTTGGAGGACGGCCAGAATCAATTCCGCTCGTTGGCACAGCCCTTATTCTCCCCGGAGCAGTCGAGTCTCTCTCAGCACTCCAGGGACCTGTCTTTGTGATCCTAGCAATGGCAGAGTCAATTGTGACGGACAGGGAACCTGCTGTTCCAAACAACGGAGACTCGGGATTGGACTTGATCTCACCCAGTAACTTTTCAAGATAAGGGAGTGCCCGAGTGTCGCCGATCTTCCCTAAAACCCCTGCCACTCGGAGCCTCACATTGCCGATATGGGTCTGGCGGTCGAGTTCCTCATCGGAATCCGGCTCATCACTGTCCTCTTGAATCGGTTCTTCTAAGACGACCCGCCAACCGTGAGACAGTGGCTCAAATCCATAAGCGCGAATAGTGCCTTCGTTAAGATTGTCGACTAGCCGCGGTATGGATGCTGCTCCAATCTGCTCTAGCGCCGCCGTCTCAGGAGTATGAAATTCTAGGCCCGAGTAAGTGCTTTCCCAATCTCTATTTACCATTTCCATCAGGAGCGGGATGGCCTGTTCAGCCTTTAGCTCCCCCAGAAGATAGACGATATCGGTCATCAATCTGGAGTTCATCGTAAGTACCGTCAGGCGGTCTTTTGCGGCCTTGGTTTCGGCGTAATCGCCGCCCACACTATAGAGCCGGCGTGCCGAAGAAAGATATTCATGGAGCGCGCGCTCTCCGTCTTGCTCTCTACCTGGCACAAATCTCGGCCGCTGGTCGTGGATCAACTCCATGAGTAAGGATGTAAGCTTCTCGACACTGGCAGGTCCAATCCGCAGAAGCTCATCCACTCCCTCGGACCTCTCACTCTCATTGGGCGACCATAATTTCTTGATCGCAGAATCCGTTAGCGACTGGGAACTACGGTTTGGCATCGGTGTCCCTTCTAGTGCAAGCGTGAACACTATAACAAAAAACGGCAGGAACTGGTTCATCATCGCTAGCTTCATCGCTAAAGTCCTCGAGGAAAAGCTTCCCAAAGTCCGTTCGGATGCAAAGTGCCTAGGTTGAACACCAGCTCAATCGATGCACGACATTGCTCTTGATGGTGTTCGTCATAACCTATAAATATGTATTTGAATGATGCGCTACTAACGGTGTTCCCATCAAACGAAAGCCTGAACTTGGGGTTGTCGGGCCACTTGCGGTTTATGACAGACGGCAGGTAAACAAAAACCGCTACATTACCCTGACCATCTTGTATGACATACGCCTCCACGCTGAAGGCTATGTTGGGGTTGTCAACTGTACTTCGATCTGTAATCGGGGCTCGTACCTTGCTCTTGTGAAGATACGTTAAGTTCACACTACGAAGAAGGGAGATGCTGTAATAGAGGGTACTACCTGGAGGAGCGTTCTGGAAACCAAAAATGGGCTCGAGGAGATATGCGTAAAAATTCGCATTTGTGACTGGTCCTGGAGTGGACCCAAGTGATCTATTCGCGTACTGCCCCGTAAGGTGATCGCCCTCCTTGCGCACGCCAATCCCGCAGGTCGCTATTAGACCAGTCGGATCCGTGCGGTTAATGGAATCGCTCTGAGCATAGGCGTACCGGTTCCAACTCTGTGGGTCACCGCTTTGGGAGCTCTCCCTGTAGGGATCGGGAGTCAGGAACTTGCCGATGGTGAAGCCGTATTGTCGGTTCGTGGCATAATCGGTTCCGCTCTCTCCGCCCCCATACACTAAACTAAAGAGCGGTTCGTGTCTTACTATCATTGGCACAGAGGGGAGCTTGATCACCGATATGCGGTTTACACACGTTTCATCATTCCATCCATCAGCAATAGCAATTCTCCGACCCTTCCGTCTAGCCGTTCAACAATCCCGCGCGTTAGGAAGGCGATCCAAGAGCTTCGCATAACACTGAGTCCTTTTCATTGCTGGTCCGGTCTCTGGTCCCTATTGGGCATTCCGGTGTTCGTAACGCGCTCTCGTACTTCTTGCGACGCCCGAGAAACCAAAGTCCAATGGTCACTAAGATGACAACGAGTCCTAGGCGCTTAGCCAAATCCGGGTAATAGATGTGCGGAACAAGCCATCTATCCGTATAAACCTGCTTAAGACCGTTCTCTTCATTGGTGACAGGCACGGGCTTGGGCGGACTAGTGAGAAACCTATACCCAACATCTCTGGTGCCCGGCATCAGCGGGTCAGACGAATAAACCCATCGGGGGCAGCCGATTACCACGATTGCGCCCACGAATCCCGCTATCAGAATAAGCTTTTGCATGATGTTCACTTTATCACTCCCTTCAATTTCACGGCGTTAGATTCGGTTGTATGTGCCTCCCTCCGCGCGGTTAGGAAGACCCTTACTCAAGTTAGTGCTAAAGGTCGCAACATCACGTGCTCGGAGACAATTTGGTGATCTCCACCGGATCCCAATGCCAACCCGTTCCAACGTCCTGATGTCCCTGGATTTTTACTACAGTCTCGCATTGCTCAAACGCGTCATGGGGACTCCACACGGTGAAGTCGAAGTAAAAAGTTGCCGTTCCGGACTCTAGGAAATAATGGTGTCCCGGAAAGTACGTTGCGGTTGCAATTCCCCTGATGGCCCAAGCTGTAACCCCTGAGGGGACTCGAGGAAAATTCCATGCCGGCAACTCAAAGGCTCCATCGGGATCTAGACTCTTGTGTTTGTCCCGGTAACGCTTATCCGTGTGTCGCTTACGATAAAGAAAATTGATGCTCGAATCGATTCCCACAGCATAGTTAATGTAAGGATCAACGCTATCCTCTACCGCGACAATAGCCTCAAATAAATACGACGGATTGCCGTCGATGCTCTGGGGACCGATCGTATTCTGGTGGGGGGGATCACCATACTCTCCAATCGTATTGTGTCCCGGAATGTAATTGATGCTGATGTTGCAAGACGCCAAACCCGTCGGATCGACTGAGCCAATCGGATCATTCAGACCGTATGAATACCTGTTCCAGCTCTGTGGAGTTTCCAATTGCTCACTTTCGCGGTAGCTGTCTACGCGCCCAAATCTTCCGATTGCTGGAGTGTACCGGCGATTCATCGCGTAATCCGAAGCACTTTCGCTGTCTCGTTCGTACGTCGTAAAATGATGTTTCTCCTGCGTGCCACTCTCTGCGAAGTCCTCGCCAAAAGCGAAGTGAGCTTGGTGACCTGTTACAACTCCCGCATCGGTCAGCGTTAGACGCACGCTGAGATGGTCGCTAAGGAAGACCTGCGTGTTGCTGCCGCTCTTCCCGATCAAGCGGGATCCTACACAGAAGTAAGAAACCAGCAGCGCGCCGTTGCTGCCGTTGTATTCGCCCACCACCTGGCCGTCTTCCCACACATAATGAGTTACGGTGCTGCCGACCGTCTTCTTGTAGCGTCGATTCTGATGATCGTACAAGTAGACCGCCGCTCCACTGTCTACCATTATCACCCGGTTCTCGCTGTCGTAGCTGTAGCTGTGCACCCCATCATTAGTCACATTGCCATTTGCATCATAGCTATAGTTCAACGTTGAGCCCGAGGTCACGCTTGTGATTCGGTTTGTTGGCGCGCTTCCCGTTCCCGGAAACGACACCGTCTGGAGGCTGACGCTTTGAATCTGATTGCCTCCGCTGGTCGCATCCCACACGCCGCTTCGATTTCCCCAGCGATCATATGCGAAGCGCCGCTGCGCGCCGGTGCCGTTGCTGGTCTGATTGCTGGTTACCAATCGGCCATAATTGTCGTAGGTGTAACTGGCGCTCTCAGCCACACCGCCGATCGTGCTGTTGTTGTTAACCGCAATCAACTGCCCGGCATTCCCCGCCGTCGTTCCGACACCCATCTGCCCGGCACTCGCTTGATAGCTGTAGTTCAGACTCAGATTCGTTCCACCAGCCGGTGGCGGCGGACAACTCGGAACGCAGGGGCCAACGTTGGTGTTGGTGGTCACCGCGGTTTGACTGATCAACTGCATGCGATTCGTATCATATCCAAAAGTCTCGACGGTCGAGCTGTGAATCAGATAACCATTGTACCAGCCACTCGAATTCAGCGTGTCTCCGGTTATTTGACCTGCGATATCATACGCCGTACCGCTCATGCCGACGTTGCCAGGTCCGGTCACTGAAGACACTCTGCCCACACTATCGAACTGATAGGTTCCAAATGCATTCTGGAGTGCCTGGCCGGCTTGATTGTACTGATTACTGGTCGTATAAGTTTGCGTGCCGATCGTGCGAATCGTGCTGGCAGGGCGCTCAAACTGGTCGAAGGTGTAGCGCTCCTGATAATCGCTTCCGACGTTGATGCGCACAACAGCGCCCTCCTTGGTTGTCCCGTACGTCGGATCGATGTCACGAGTGTAAGTCACTGTCGGCGCAGTGGTCACCCCGCTTACGGTGTTGTAGCTCACCTGCGAAAGCCGGTTGAGCGTGTCATACGTGTAGGTGGTGATCACACCCCGCGCATCCGTTCGGGTTGCCACCGCATTAGCGCTCGTGTACGTGTAAGTGGTCGTCCATTGATTCGTCTGCGTTGGATCACCTTTCTCGGGAATCTTCTCGTTCGTCATTCGCGACAACGCGTCGTACTTGTAGCTCCGAAGCTGATTGCCTTGATTCACCTGCATCAGATTTCCGAGAGCGTCATATGAGTAATTAGTCGCTTGAGTCAGATTTCCGGAGGAATCCTGTTCGTTGACCGTCACTAATTGGCCGAGCCCATCATTGAGTTGCTGAGTCTTGCGATTTACCTCATCGATCATAGTCTCGCTGTTGCCATCATAGATGCTCTGTACGGTTTGACTATCCGGCAACGTAACGACGGTAGTTCTGCCGAGGACGTCATACGAATAACCCGTCGTCGCACCGGGTGAGCCGCCCGCGGTGAATGGGTTCGAAACGCTGGCGACGCGCCCCATTGTGTCATAAGTAGTGTTGACCTGCCCGCCGTGGCGGTTCATCTGATGAATCACGCGGCCCCACCCGTCGTAATCGGTTGTGGTAGTGATCGTCTTTTGTATGCCGTTGTCATCGTAGATCTTGCTCGCAGTGATACTCAGCAAGTTATCGTAATACACCTGGCTGTTGGTCGCACCGGTTGGCATAGTGACAAGTGACGGACGCAGCGCCGCATCCAGGGCGGTAATGGTCGTGAGTCCGTTTGGATCGGTATTAGTGTTATTCACGCCGGTATTGAAGTCGTAACCTTTGCCCGTAGTTAACTGCGGCCCCCCCACCGCGCCTTTGGTGATCTGCTCAGGCATCGCCCAATAATAAGTCTGCGTCGCCGTCTCGGTCTGCTCGTTGCAGCAAGCGAGTTGCTCCTTGACCGTTGCGCCGAAGACATCGATTTTGCGCAGTCGCGTGTAAGAGAGATTATTCGTCAGGTCGTACCACTTGGTCGTGCCGGTAACGTTGCCTCGCACGGTATAGCTCGCGTTGTAGCCCGCATAGTGACCAGGCGGGGGCGGAGGCAAGTTCCCCTGTGCATCGCGGTACTCCTCCATTCCGCCCATCGCCGCATAGTCGTCATAGGTTAAGGTCGTCTTCGCCATAAGCACGTCGTTGGCGTCATTAGTATCAAGCAACGCATCGTATATATCGCTTTCGATCATCAAGCTGCGCAGGTACAGGTTCACGTAGCTCGTGTCGGTCTTGTAAGTGGTATGCGTTCGTCTTCTGACCTTCCACAAACCGCTCACCTGAAAGCCGTACTCGCGAGTATTGGTAACATTCCCGTAGCTGTCGTAATCGTAATCTATCTTGGTTTGATTCGGCGTCGGCGTCCCGTCGTCGTAGCTAACAACATTGGTAACCTGAGGCTGTCCGCCCGGATCGTTGGCGTAGGTGATCACTGATTTGGCTATCGATGCCCCGCCGCTAGACTTGACTTCGGTCTGCGTCAATAGACCGTTCGCGAGGGATAAAGTATTAGTCGAGCGCGTCAGGTTAAGCGTCGAATTGTCGGGGCGCAAAATGGTGAAGAGCTTCGTCTGCGTGAAACCATTACTGCTGCTCGAATAACTATAGTTTGCGTTAGGCGCGTTAGTTGCGCTTTCAGTACGCTGGGTGAAGGTTGGCGCATTAGTCAGCGCAGGAGTGCTGCCGGTCTGATAGTTAAAATTCACGCTGTTGCTCTCAACGCCGTCGCTGATGACACCGCTCCCGTTGATGCTCATCTGCCGGCGACCCGACACGTTGTAGATCATCCCGAACGCCGAATAGCTGAAGGTGTAACCGGTCCCGGTCGCCGGCATGTAGACGTGCTTGATGAAGTCAGATGGTTGCGCCGGAATGTTCTCAACCGTGAGGCCGGTGAACAGGCTGCTGCTGACGGATCGGCTTTCGTAATCGAACTGCACGACGGTTGTAGTCACCGGGTTCTGCGCTGTGCCTCCAAAACCCGGCGCGGTGATCGACACGAGATTCAGACTGCTATTGTAGTTACATTGAATGATCCGTCCCATCGTGTCCGTCACATAATCCAGCATCAGAGTCGGGTAGATAGGATCACAGTTGCTGCAAGGCGAGCAGTTCGGATCGCAAGCCGTCAATTTGTACGCGATGGTGATGTAGTTGCCATTGCTGTCAGTTATGCGGTAAGGGAGCATCCGGTTGTTGACAACACCCAGGTCAAGCTTTGAGCCGTCGTTGCCGTAGAGCGTGCCGTTATAAGCGGCGTTGCCTACGTAAGTCATGTGCGAGCCATCGTTTGTCTGCAAGGTCACAGTCTGCGACGCGGTGCCGCCCTGTCCCAGATAATGTCTTGTGCCGTTGGCGTCGATCCATAGATACTTGAGTGCGTTCGAAGGGCCGTAGGTCACTAACCTCCCAAAGCCCAGCGAGAAGCCCGGACTGGGTCGGCTCTCGATTGCGTCGAAGGTGATGGCACTGCCATGCTTGGACCATACGCGGCTGTTATAAGAAAGTGTGAGACTGGCTCCAACACCACGCCCACCCAGACTAACTATCGGGATGGCCATATTGAAGTTGTTGCTTTCGGGAAGCACGCTCCCTATCCGAGACGAATCCGTGACTCGATTGCGCGGGGAGCCTATGAGGTTTGCAGGATCGTTCCATAGTTCGTCGTAAGGAAAATCGTAGTTGGCATAACTCTGAGCGAGGGCCGTCGGTGAAATCTTATCGACCAACGATGCTAGCCAGTCTGATGGGCCGGAGCCATTCATCCCACGAAGCGTTCCATCGGGACGCAAGGCTGATTGATCCGCGCGCCACTCCGCATCGTTTTGAACGGGGCGACGATTAGGCCTGACAAACAGTGGCGCGGTTGCGCTGACGGCGCCGGCCCGGCAGGTAATTCTTGCAAGACCCGGCTGGAGACACATAGCTCGCCCTGAATCATCTATCTGAACCTTGTCGGGGTTAGAAGACTCCCACGTTAACGGCACACCTTGAACCGTGCGATCCAGATAATCAGTGGGCAGCGCAGTAAGGATTACGGTCTGGTCGAGATACGCAACGAGCCGGGCAGGGCTGATTTGAAGCTGTGCTACGGCCGCGATTCGATCCGCGGGAGTGTCGTGCCGCGGCGTTTGAGCGGATCGAGACAGCAGTCGTTTGATGAAATAGGCTTCATAACTGGATGAGAGGAGTCGCGTATTGACCACACTTGAGATGTCAGAGGCAAAACCGATCACGTCTCGAGTGACCGCGCCCAGGCCCGGCCATAGAAGAAGATTGAACGCGACGGCCACGCAGATAACCCTTCTTTGGGTTGCTCGGCGAAGGAAACGCCCACATATGGGCTTTGTCGTGGTTGTAATCCGTGAAACGAATACGAATAGGGCGTGACGTGGACGCATAGGGACCTCCTTAGTATGGCTCGCCATAAACACACTGTGACGTGAAGAGCGGAGGATAAGTTGATTAAGCTTCCCTGAGCTCGTCGGTCTTAGTTGAGAGAGTTTAGTTCCGAGTGCGGATCCTCGGGCACGGAAATAAAGACGGCGGTATGATATTGCTAACACACCACCGTGTCAATGAAAATCGTCTTTGCATTGAAGTCATGATCACAATATTGTGCGATGACCCGCACAATATATTTGTCGTGCCACATTGAGCTATGCTCTTGTTTGAACGTGTCGTATGAAAACCAGTGACAGGCCGTCACTCATCGTAGTGATTACGCATCACGATATGTGCTTCAGATCGGCGAGCCGGTTGTTAGAAAACGAGCGGAATTGTTCCGAGAGGGAAGGAGGCACGATTCGTCGCGCCTCCTTCTTCGAAATTCGGTATCCCAAGAACCCCTTAGATTACGGCTGACTGCCTTCGGACGGTGGTCGCGCGGCGGCGTGGTGTCAGCGACTCGCGTTTCTCGAGCGTCACGTTGATTGTCTGTTCGGCATGGTTGCGAATAATCTTTACTGCTACCGTTCCTTCGGACTTGCTCGACAGCGCCTTGACCAACGAGCCGATGCTATCGACTCTCTGATCGCCGACGGCGATGATTACGTCGCCGGCTTTGATTCCTGCTTTTGCCGCCGAGCTGTTGTCTGAAACCGAAGCGACCAGCACGCCCTTGCCATCCGCTACACCAAAGAACTGAGCCAACTGATCGGTCAACGATTCGGCGCTGATGCCAAGCCGGCTTGTGCTGAACATAGTGAAGTCACCGGGATTCACAAAAGCAAATTCACCGAAGTTCGGCGGAAACCCTTTCAAGTGTCCCTCGGAGTCCTTCAACTTTTCTTGCGCTTCCTTCCAGGCCTCCTGTGAGTGCTTCATCGATTCTTCGGCGCGCTTGAATGCTTCTTCGTTCATCTTCCAGGATTTTTCATCAAGCTGCGGCCAGTTCGTCTTGAAGCCCTGAAGCGATCGCTTGGTCAACGTAGCCGCAAGCGTTTGATGAGAGCCGCCGCGAATGACTTCGATCTGAACGTTCCGGTCAGCGGGCGTTTCGCTAAGCAAGCGCTGCAGCTCTCGCACACTGTCGACGCGGCGCCCGTTAAACGACACGATCACGTCGTTCTCTTTCAAGCCTGCCTTCTCAGCCGGGCCGCCCGCGACTACCTTCATCGCGATCGCGCCGCGCTCTTCCTGCAGGCCAAGCTCCTTTGCTCGTTCGGACGTGACTTCCTCGAGGTAAACGCCGAGATATCCGCCGGCGCCCATCTCGAGCCCGAAGACCGCGGAAGATGCGTCGAGCAGCGCCTTCTCTTTTTGCTTTTCTTCCTTCTGAACGGCGTCCGCCTGGTCCTTGCTCTGGTCCTTACTTTTGGCTTTGTCTTTTTGAATAGTGCTGGCGGCAACGGCGAGGCCGACCCCGAGCGCAGCGATTAGTGTGATGATGAGAGATAGGCGTCTGAACATTTTATTCCTCCGAGACTTCTGAAGTGTTGAGAATGCTTTCAGCCTAAACCACGCGCGGGCCAGAGGAAAGTTCCAAAAGTTCGTGGTAACGCTGCTCAGCGTCCTCTGCGTCCTCGGCGGTTGATTATGGGATTCATCAAGAGAAACCGCCGAGGACGCAGAGGACGCGGAGGACTACCAAAATCAATCCGGCGAGTGACCGTTTCCGTCTTGGGAATGATTCCCACTTCGCGTAGCCCGGAAGATGAAGCCGGCCAGACGCGGCGCGCGAGTCAATACGCCGGCGACCAGACTGGCTGTCCGCGGCGAAAACGCCGCCACTCGAAGCAAACCCGCTGTCTTCATTCGCTTGTCGAGTTCGCTCTCATAACGTTGCGCGTAGCGACCCAGTACCGCATCGACTAATGAGCCGGCTCGCGAGCCATTGCCGCGTGCGATTGCGGTTGATGCTGGATCGACGGCCGCGCCTGTTTCAAGCGCAGCGTCTCTTTCAAGCGCCGCGCCACTGGAGGGGACCAGTGTCTCGCAGATCGCTTCGGCGGCCATTTCTCCGGTGCGTAGCGCTATCTGAATTCCAGTGCCGGTGAACGGGTCGATCATCCCGGAAGCATCACCGATCGCGATGATGCCGTTGCGCGCAAGACGCTTTCGCCCAAAAGTGAGCGGGCCGGCGCTATACCATTTGCCGACGACGCTGGCGTCTCGCAAGCGTTCGCGCGCGAGTCTGTTGTTCATCAAGCTGGTTTCGATAACTCTCGCCGGGTCTCCGCCTGCAGTCTTAAGGGTCCGTTCATCGACAATGAAACAAAGATTCACCAAGTCATCCTCGACGCGCGCGAGACCACCGTAGCCTTCGGGAAAGAAGAACATCTCTACTGATTCGTCGACGGGTTCGACACCGGTGAGATGGGCCTTCAACGCATAGAGCCGAGAGCCGCGGCGGCCGGCGACGCGTTCGCGTTTGCCTAACATAAGGCGCGAGTTTCTGCCCGAGGCATCGATTATGAATCGAGCTTTGAAGCTGACTTGTTTTCCATCTGCGAGTGACAACGCTTCGACGCCGCTGGGAAGATCGTTTTCATAATGACAGCTTTTCACCGCGAACCCTTCCAGGCATTCGGCCCCGGCTTCGCGGGCGCGGTCGATGAGAATTTGATCAAAGCGCGCGCGGCTCAAGCTCATTGCCCAGGGCGCATCGCTCGATATTGCGGAGATGTGAGTCTGAACAGACTTGCCGCTCGAAGTATTTAGACTGACGCGGGTGAGCTTCTGCGCCCCGGCTGCGAGCATGCGATCCATCACACCAAACCTTTCGAGTGACGGAAAACATTCAGGTGTTATGAATTCGCCGCAGAGTTTTCCACGCGGCATGCGTTTCTCTTCGAGGAGCAACACACTAGCGCCACGCTGTGCTAGAGAGGTCGCGGCAGAAGAGCCTGCCGGTCCGCCGCCGATGATGATTGCGTCGTAAGTCAATGCGAACTCGCGATCCATGTAGGGGGCGGCCCTCCGTGGCCGCCCCTCTTTGGTCCAAGAAGCGCCGTATTGTAGAGAGGGGCGGCCACGGAGGGCCGCCCCTACATGTCGTGGTCTTATTCACTCACTAACGTCCGCGATAAGCGATAATCGATACGGAAATGATCGCTTCATTTGAATGCGGTTCAAGCCTGCACGGTTTGCCAGGTCCTTCATCTCGTCGGGTGTGAATCCTCTTAGCACCGACACCGGAGCATCGTTCCTCGTCAGAAAACTCCAAGCCAAAAGTGGTCCCGAGATGCGAGTGAAATAGTAGGGAACCAGATTTCGGACGAGGTCGTTTACGATCACCGCTCGTTTCGCGATTCGCCCAAAGTCCGCAAGCAGGCGCACGACGTCTTCATCGCGAAAGTGATGAAGAAAGAGCGACGCGGTGACGAAATCAAAACTGCTATCCGCAAACGGCAACTTCAACGAATCGGCTTGCACAAGGTGTATGTCGGCGCTGACGTTTAGTCGCGCGCGAGAAACTCGGAGATTGCGCTCACTGATGTCGACTGCTGCGATAAAGGACTCGAGGCCGCGCCTGTGGCAGTCGTCGGCCACAGCCATCGGAATGTCGGCCGAGCCAGTGCCTACGTCCAGAAGCGAGACTTCTTTTGAGCTTGCATCTGAGCTCACATCAGCGAGACAAGATGCGAGCGCCCGCAGAATGACTTTGCGGCCCCCGAGGAAGCGGTTGATCCGGCGAAGGTCCGATAAACTGTGCGCTACATCCTTGTCGGTGCCTTCTCCGGCATCGAGCAACTCCTCTTCATAAATTCGTTTTGGTGTCAGCATCTTCTCAACTCGGCTCCGCGTTGAATTCAATTTTCGCGCAGTGATGATATCCAAATTGACGGGTTACGTTAAGCTCGCGCCGTTTGCATGGCTTACATTGAAATTGTGGTTTTGTGGCTGTCCGATGTTATCGGCGACGCGTTGAACGAAGAGGATAGTCCACAGATGACGCAGATTACGCAGAAGCAAGTTTGGGATTGCGCCGGAAAGGGGTCGAGAGAATACGCAGCATCTGCGCATTCTGCGTCATCCGCGGATGGTTGGTTATGGAACTTGACTTCGGACAAAATGGCCGGTGGCATCGAAGACGGAATGATGGGTGACGCTCGAAGAGGCGCAGGGTGTCAAGGTCGTCGACGGCGGCTAATCAGCAGTTACGATCCGTCAACACGACAAGATGAGCCACTACGCATTGTGAGCGGTGCCTTATTTTGAAGTAGCACAGGCTTCAGCCTGTTCTTTATCATAAGCTCGATTCGGAATCCCACAGGCTGAAGCCTGTGCTACTTCAAAATAAGGCACCGCCGCATTGTGCGTTCGCTTGACTGACGCCTGTGCAATCAATAGAATCGCGTTGCTCAGAGGGGATGGTTGGATTGGTAAGATTTCCTCCGCTTTTCAGTTTCCGCAGTGGTCCAATTTTGCAGGCAACGGCAGGGCCCCTTCTAGAAGGGATTTGATGGCGACAAGGGAAGTTTCAAGCCATCGCATTGAAGACGCGGTTGCTGCTGGTCAGGCTGCACTCGACGAGAGCCGGTTCGAGGCCGCGGCTAACAGCTTCAGGTCTGCGCTACGGTGGGGCGCGCGCTCAAACGATGAAGAGGCGGAGCTTCGATGCCTGTTGAGCATCGCCCTCGAGAAGCGCGGGCTGAGTCACGAGCAGCTTGAAGCCGTATCAAAATACGAAAAGCCAACCGATTTCTCCCGTCTATCCGAAGCATCCCAGATGTCGGTACTGATCAGACTGGGATGGGGGCACTGCTTCGACAACGACATTCCTCGCTCGATCGCTTTTTTCAACCAGGCGCTCCAGATGGCCCGCAAGACAAGTGAGCATGCTCGCATTGGCGAATGTTATTTCGGCATGGGCCGGGCTTACAGCGTGTTCTCCGAGCTTCGCATCGCGCGCGACCACTACACTTCGGCATTGGAGCACTATCGTCAGGTAGGCAACTGGTCAAAGCTGGCCGAGTCTTACATAAACATCGGCTACATCAACGCTCGCGAAGGTGATTTTCGCAACGCGCTTTATTCGACGAAACAGGCGCTGGCAATCATCGGAGCCAGAGACGAGCCTGACCTTTTGGGGCGCGCGCATTGGTACCTTGCGATCATCTATGACAACCTCGGCGAAATCAGCAAGGCCCTGACTTCGTATGAAAAGTCAATCGAGAACTTTCGCCGGGTCGACAATCCTGTTTATCTCGCGATCAACGAGAACAACTATGCGATGCAACTCATCAGGCTGGGTGAGTGGGTGCACGCGGAGCAGCTTGCTCGATCCGCGATAGAGACACTGGGAAAAGCGAAGAGCGTTACGGTGCATGGCGGGGCGCATGACACACTTGCTCAGGTTTGCCTGCTGATGGGGAGGTTCGATGAGGCCGACCGTCTTCTTGCGAAATCGCTGGAGATCCTGTCTTCAATAAAGGTCGGAGAGTGGGCTGAAACCAGCACACAGATGACGATAGGACGGTGCTTTCTTGCAAAGGGCACCCCCGAACTGGCGATAGGTCCTCTCGAACGCGCGGTTGATATCGCCACCCGGCGCGGCGAGCAGCACGATCTTCCCGAGGCCCGGCTATGGCTTGCGGAGGTGCTGCTTCAGACCGGGCGTCTCGAAGAAGCCCGAGTGCTTGTGGAGACCGTGCGTTCTTTCCTCCGCGAAGCGCCGAACCTCTTGATATGGGGATTAATGATGCGGATGGCGGCCAAGATAGAGTATGCCGATGGTCATCTGGCGGCGGCGATCCAGTCGCTTGGCCAGAGCACATCCATCTATACGCTAAGGCGTAATCCTTATCACTGCGCGGTCAATCAGATGCTTCTGGCTCAGTTGCTGGAGAACCGCGGCGATGTTAGTCGCGCAATCGGAGAAGCGGAAGCAGCGCTTGAGGTCTTCGACAAGCTTGGCGCGGCGGTGGATGCGCGAAACGCCAAAGCTTATCTCGATGTTCTCACCCAGAAGGCTCAGAATGCGGGCTCGTTGAGCTCTGACGCTTCACCCATAGAGTCCCGGCCGGTTGACCGTCGCCGCCCAATAGCGGACGGACTCGCTTCAGCAGTCGACGGGTTCATAGCGCAGCGGCTCGTACAGGCGTCGGCCTCCCGAGATCTCCTGCTCTATGAGGTTGCGTCGATATTGAAAGAACAATCGTCGAGCACGGGTGTGCTGGTCGCGGAGATACCAAATGACGAGAGCGGAGGCCGAGACGCGTCGAAGTTGCGCGTCGCAGCCTCCATCGGTCTCGGTGAGGCCGAGCAAGCCGAAAGAATTGCCTTCCTTCGAGTGCTGCCGCTCGAACAATACGAAAGTAAATTCGTCTACAAACTGATCGACAACCAGCAGGCGAACTATTTGCTGCACATCATCGATCCAAAGGCAGAACGTTATCTTGCGGGCACCGTCAATCTGAAACCGCTTCTGTATATAGTGGAACAAGGGCTCGAGACTGAGGTGCTCAAACGCAAAAATCGGCGCACACAAGTGTTCGATCCGGCGCGATTGCTTGCGCAGGTCGAACTCCCCGGCTTCATCTGCGCGAGCCGGGCGATGAGCCATGTGCTGGAGCAGATTCACAAGATTCGATCGTCCGATGTGACGGTGCTCATCACCGGAGAATCAGGCACCGGTAAGGAGTTGATCGCGAGAGCGGTGCATGCCGGAAGCTCGCGCCGCACCAACGTTTTCCTTCCCTTCAACTGTTCGGCCGCGCCGCACGATATGATCGAGAGCCAGCTATTCGGATTTCGAAGAGGGGCATTCACCGGCGCTGTTTCCAATAGCGAGGGAATCATCCGCGGTGCCGAACACGGCACTTTGTTTCTGGATGAGATCGGCGATATGCCGCTGTCGCTTCAGCCAAAGCTTTTGCGCTTTTTGCAAGAAGGTGAGATTCATCCCATTGGCGAGAGCCAGCCGCAACGCGTCGATGTGCGAGTGCTCGCCGCCACCAACGCCGAACTCGAGCGAGCGGTATCCGAGGGGAGATTCCGCGAAGACCTGTTTCACCGGCTGAACGTAATAAGAGTCGAAGTCCCTCCGTTGAGAAAACGGCGCGAAGAAATCCCGGCGCTTATTAATCACTATCTTAATCTTTATCAACAGGAGTCGGCAAAAAGGGATATCAGGCTTTCGGAGGAGACCGTCGACCTGATGGTGGTTTACGATTGGCCGGGAAACGTCAGACAGTTGTGCAACGAAGTTCGCAGGCTTGTGACCTACAGCGAGTCGGGGGCTATAGTAACTCCCGAGAGCCTGTCTTCCGAGATAACGCGCGTCAGTCGCAGCATTGAATCGACAACGCCCGCTTCAGGCAAGCCTGCCGAGGCAATGCTTATGAGCGCAGACTCGGCTACGATAGCCGAAGCGGTCGAGGAGCTTGAACGCCGGATGATTCAAGCCGCGCTCAGCCGCAGCTCCGGAAACATCGCGCGCGCAGCCAAGGAATTGGGTCTCTCACGCAAAGGGCTTTACTTGAAGATGGACCGCCTCAACTTTGGCAACTAAATCTGGTGTAATAAAGCTATCATTTAAGCAGCTGTGATGCGGGTTGCAGCTGGCGCCCAGGGCGTTGTATTCTGCATATATTGGCCTCACGGAACGAAAGCCAAATCCAAAACAACTGATAGGGAGATTGCCATGACAAACAGACTTTTGACAGACGGAGTGTTGATAGCAGACGGAGTGTTGGTAGGAGACGGAGTGTTAGTAAGCGACGGAGTGTTGGTCAGCGATGGAGTTCTTGTAAGCGACTAATAAGTCACGAACGGCGCTGAACGACCTTGCGAGCGAGGATATTGCTCGCGCGATCCGCGACATTGGATTCGGAGCTTAACAGGGAGATTGCCATGACAAAGAGACTTTTGACAGACGGTGTGTTGATAGCAGACGGAGTGTTAGTAGGCGACGGAGTGTTGATAAGCGACGGAGTGTTGATAAGCGACTGATTAGTCAGGATGTGGGTATGAGCGAGCTGCGCGCGAAATGTTACTCGCGCGCGTTCCCCTCACGATAGAGCGTCGAGCCCAACCAACCTGAAAGTCACGTATGGCGTTGGGGGCGATGCCCCATTAGTGACGGCGCAATGTTATCATGTTGATGCTGCATCATTAATTCTTCATCATTATCTTGATAGGACAAAACCCCATCCTTGAGACCTCTTAACCTCCAGCGCGTGCGCCGGTTCGCACTTTGGCAGCCTGTGACGGTGCGCGACTTCCGATTACTTTGGTTCGGACAGGGTGTTTCGCTTTTCGGCGACCAGTTCTACCTGGTGGCGTTGCCGTGGCTCACGCTGCAATTGACCGGTTCCGCGCTCGCTCTCGGCACGGTGCTGATGGTTGCCGGTGGGGCGCGCGCTCTCTTTCAGCTACTGGGCGGCGCGCTCAGTGATCGGTTTTCGCCGCGAACGCTGATGCTCATATCGAACATTGCGCGTGCGGTTGTGACTGCTGCGATCACGACGGTTGTACTCGCCGGGATCACGAGGCTTTGGCACCTATATGTGTTATCGCTGGCTTTCGGACTCGTTGATGCGTTCTTTTTTCCGGCCTACATGTCGATTGTCCCGAGGCTGATAGCGACTGAGCACCTTACCGCGGGCAATGCCTTATTGCGCGGTACCGCTCGTTTCATGGCGCTTATAGGTCCTGCGACCGCCGGAATAATCATCTCTACGCAGAGTTTGGGGATGGCATTCGCAATCGATACGGCGACCTTTGTTTTTGCAGCAGGTTCGGTTTGGTTGATGAAAAGGGACTCGCCCATCAGCATCGATTCCGAAGAAATCCTGGACAATGAAAAAGCAAAACGACTTGGCTTGTTTCGCTCCATTAAAGAAGGACTGCTCTATGCCTGGCGTCATCCGTTGATTCGGGCTCTGCTGTTCTTTATAGCCGCCATAGAATTCTCGTTCACGGGTCCGTCTTCGGTAGGGCTGGCAGCGCTGGCGAAGCATCGATTTGGGTCGGACGGAGGAGCAACATCGCTCGGATGGATGATGTCTTCCTTTGGCGGCGGAATGCTCATAGGGATGCTCATCGCTGGCTCGATAAAGGTCGTGCGAAGGCAAGGAAGAGTGGTGATCGGAGTTACGTTTGTCTTCGGACTCGGTCTGGCGCTGTTGGGGTTATCTACGCATCTTGCGTGGGCGTGTGCGACGCTTGCCTTCATCGGTCTCGGGGGCGGACTCGCGAATATCGTTATCTTTGCTCTCGTGCAAGCAAAGACCGACAAGCGAATGTTGGGACGAATAATGGGATTGATGATGTTTGGAATGGCACTGCTCGAGCCTTTGTCCTTTGCGCTTGCAGGAGCACTGGCCGACGCCCACCTGACAATGCTATTCGCGGCGAGCGGCGCAATCATACTTGCGACCACCCTCATCTCACTTGGGAGCAGCGCACTGCGGTCGACCGACTGAGCAGAATCGCTACAAGTTTTCTAGCGACTCCAATCATTTCAATCGAGCGCTCATCAAGGTTCGCGCTAGACGACTGGCTTGACAAGACTGCCTTTGCTGAAGATAAATTGCGCTGTTTGGTTGCCGAAAAAATAAGCAGCAGAGCGCTTCGTTTTAGCTTTTGCTTTCATGGGCGGAAGCGAGCGGTTTTGTAAGCGGCCCCGCACCTGGTCCCAACCGCAGAGGAACTGTTTAGCCGGAGAGTCTCATGGAGAGCTTGCTTCAGGATCTTCGATTCGGGGTTCGCACGCTACTGAAGAATCCCAGCGTTACCGCCGTTGCAATCATAGCGCTCGCTCTCGGCACTGGAGCGAACAGCGCAATCTTCAGCGTGGTGAATGCCGTGCTGCTGCGCCCGCTGCCTTATCAAAATCCCGAAAGCATTGTTTTGGTGTGGGGGAAGAACGCAACGACTTCGCGGGATGCGATTTCTGTCCGCGACTTCCTGGATTACCGCAGTCAGAACTCGGCCTTTGCCGAGATGACGAGTTTCGCTTACGACGATTTCAACCTTAGCACCGCGGACGAACCTGAGCACATTCAGGGCGCGATGGTTTCTGCCAATTATTTCGGAGTGCTGGGCACCAACTTTCCTCAAGGCACTGCGTTTCGACCGGAGGACGACCAGCCGGGCGCCGGCCGCGTAGCGATCATAAGCAACGGTCTTTGGAAGCGACGGTTCGGGTCCGATCCGAATCTCGTGGGGCAACCGATTCTCTTAAACGGGGCGAGCTTCTTAGTGACTGGTATTGCCCCGGCGAATTTTCAATCTCCTTCCCCGGAAGACAACCCCCAGGTCTGGGTTCCGCTCTCGCTGGACGGCGGAGACAGACTGCGCGTGCCAGCAAGTGTAAGCCCTGCGACCCTGACTAATCGGAGGAGCCGCTTTCTGATCGGGATAGCTCGCCTCAAGCCGGGCGTTACTCCAAAGCAGGCTCAAACCGACCTCGATGCGACGGCAACCCAGCTCGAGCAACAATACAAGGACACTAACGCAGGAATCGGCGTGAGCGTTGTTTCTCTGCGCGAACACATCATTGGCAAAATCGAGCCGGCCCTGGTTGTGCTGCTCGCCGCCGTTGGGTTCGTTCTTCTCATCGCGTGCGCAAACGTTGCCAATCTTCTCCTTGCGCGCGCGGCTGCGCGCCAAAAGGAGATTGCCATACGAACGGCCCTCGGGGCTGGACGGCTGCGCTTGATTCGCCAGTTGCTGACCGAGAGCGTGTTGCTCTCGGTTTTGGGCGGCGCATTTGGATTGGGACTGGCTTATGTCGAGATCAGACTTCTTCTGGGCCTGAATCCCACCAACATCCCTCGCTTGAGCGATATCGGAATCGATGGACGCGTACTCGGCTTCACGTTTTTGATCGCAATACTGACAGGAATAATCTTCGGGCTCGCGCCGGCGTTACAGGCTTCGAAGACCGATCTGAACGAGACCCTAAAAGAAGGAGCGCGTGGCTCGACCGGAGGAATCAGCGGGCGGCGTGTCCGCAGCCTTCTGGTTGTTTGCGAGGTCGCCTTGACAGTGCTGCTGCTGATTGGCGCCGCTCTGATGCTCAAGAGCTTTTCCTCGCTGCAAAGGGTAAATCCGGGGTTCAACCCGGCAAACACTCTCACGATGATGATCAATCTGCCCGCGGCTAAGTACTCCGACGACCATCAAGTCCAGGCATTCTTCGAGCAGGTGCTTAACCGGGTCAGCGTGTTACCCGGCGTGCAAGCGGCCGGCGCTGTTACCAGCGTGCCGCTGACTAACACGAGCATAATAAGGCTTCGTTTTATAGTCGACGCGCACCCTCCCGCAAGTGCTTCAGAAGTGCCGAGAGCAAACTTCCGTAGCATAAGCCACAACTATTTTCGAGCGATGGGAATTGCTCTGGTGAAGGGCCGATACTTCACCGAGCAGGATCGGGATAAATCTCCGCCAGTTGTCATCATCAATGAAACCATGGCGAATCGTTACTGGCCGGGCGAAGACCCGATAGGCAAGCGCATGACCATCCCGTCCCTCGCGGGGGTTTCCCGCGAGATTGTCGGGGTCGTGGCTGACGTCAAACATTCGAGTCTGGACACAGAGTCGGGCGCAGAAATGTACGTGCCTTACTTGCAGAAGCCGTTTAATTTCATGGCCCTGGTCATACGCGCCTCATCGGACCCTTTGAGTTTGACTGGAGCGGTTCGCGGCGAGATCCTGGCGGTCGATAAGAGCCAGCCCGTTTACGACGTTAAGACAATGCAACAGGTCGTCAGCGATTCGGTTTCGCAGTCTCGTCTCTATGCGCTTCTGCTCGGAATCTTTGCCGGACTTGCGCTGACACTTGCGATGGTCGGCATCTACGGCGTCATGAATTATTCGGTTGTGCAGCTCAGGCATCAAATCGGCATTCGCATGGCCCTGGGAGCTCAGCGCGGCGACATTTTGAAGATGGTTGTGGGACAGGGGATGATCCTTGCCCTGATGGGCATAGCGGTAGGTTTGGTGGCGGCGTTTATCTTGACTCGAGTTTTGGAGAGCCTGCTCTTTGGAGTAGGCGCCAGGGATCCCGCGACGTTCTTGATTATTCCGTTAGTGCTTGCAGCCATCGCGTTCGTATCCAGCTACATTCCCGCCAGAAGAGCGACACGGATAGATCCGATGATCGCCCTGCGGTACGAATAGGCCGCGCGACCCTCTGGAGAAGGAGTTACTGGACGAAATACTGTGTAGCAGGTTCACATATGTGAAGCTGCTACACACTCTTCATAACTCCCTACTAATCAATATAGTTACCTCTGATTCTTGTGTTGGTGAGTACCTGCTTCACAGTTTGGGGTTTCGCTCGCGTTCAAACACAATCCGCTAAAGTGTTGAATCCACGTTGAGGGCTCCTCCCATCGTGCTTGTCCCGCAGTGGCATGCGTCTTGCCAAACATAAATGCGCAACGAGCAGAAACAAGCTCGAACGAAAAACACAAAGGATAAGGAGATTGCCATGCGTAAACGAAATTCGATGTGCGACGCCGTAGTGTTGGGCGATGCCGTAGTGTTGGGCGACGCCGTAGTGTTGGGCGACGCCGTAGTGTTGGGTGACTGAGCTTGCGAATAGTTCACACCGCGTCGTGAAACCCCGAAGTTTGCTACTCAGTTTGACAGAAAGCGGAAACGAAAAGAACCGCGCTTATGGCTCCCAACGCGGCAGAGTTTCCGCAAACAAAGAAAGGGAGACTACGATGGTAAGCAATAGAATCAACCCTCGAATGGGCGTCATCTTCGACGAGATCGAAATCGAAGAAGTAATCGCCCCTCGTCTCTAGCAGCAAGCAGTGGATTACTGGCTAACCTGCGCGGTTAATTCACGTGGGTTCTAACAAAGGCCGACCGCCCGGAAGCTCCTGGCAGCAACTGGCGGTTGGTCGCATTCGGAAGCGCAATCCTGAAACAATTCGGACACCAACCTCAGGCAGTTGATTGGGACTTCGTTGCCGTCGAACCGATCAATCCATAAAACTCCGGACGCCTATCCGCCAGTCGATCGATCTCATAAGATCCCGCAACGTTCACGATCTTGTTCTTGTTAGCCTCCTGAAGATCGACTTCCACTAACATGAGCTGTTCGCTTTCACGGGAGGCTTCCCCTAGCGTGTCGCCATTGTAGTCAACCACTTTGCTTCGGCCGATAAACTGCCATCCTCGCTCCACCCCGACGCGATTCACCGCCGCGAAGTTGATATGGTTCTCGCAAGCCCGAGAGTTGATGATGAACTCGGCCGTGCGCCACGCGCCGGTGGGCCAGTTAGTGGGAAGGACTATTAGCTCGGCTCCGAGCAGCTTGAGTGCGCGCGCGGCTTCCGGGAAGCTCGCGTCGTAGCAAATGTTGACCCCGATCTTTCCAAATGGAAGCTCGATTATGTTGAACGGACGGTCGCCGGGTTTCAAAAACCGATCGACTCCGAGGAAAGGAAGGTGCACCTTGCGATAGCTGCCGGCTATTCCATTCGGTCCGACCAGCATCGCCGCATTGTAAAAGTTCGATCCGTCCTTCTCGATGAACCCGACGACCGCGTAAGTGCCGGTCTTATGACAGGCTTCGGCGATCGCTTCTGACGATGGCCCGTCGATTGACTCCGCAAACGGCGCTGCTTCTTCGAGCGAGTTGAAGCAGTAGCCGGTTAACGCGCATTCCGGGAATATCACCAAACTCGGGCTCTGTTCGGCGGCTTCGGTTAGCCGGTTGACTATCGCTTCTCGATTAGCTTGCGGATTGCCGATCGCAACGTCCATCTGAACGCACGCAATCTTTGTCTTAGCCATCGTCTTATCCCACCTCCCAATTACCCAGCGCTCAGCCGTCGTCACTCAGGACTTTTTTGGCGGAGGCGTGTGGGAATCGAACCCACCCAGGCCGCCTCTCGGCAACCCGCAACGGGTTTGAAGCCCGCGAGAACCACCAGGCCCCCTGCGCCTCCCCGCCGTCAGTCAAACTAACAAGGCGATCAAGCATGGCGCAAGCAAGGTATGGTCATTGGTCATTGCTCACTAGTCATGCGTCATTGGTCATTGGTCACTGGTCAACAAAACCAATAACGAATGGCTAATGACCAATGACTACGGACTACTGACTACTTCTCAAATGCCAAGACATTGGTAACACCGGAAAATGCCATGACATTGGTTACACATTTTCAATTCGCCGATTCGCACGGGGCTACGGAAGGAGCCCGTAGGGCGACTGGAGTAGCCTCGTGCGAATCGGCCGGCCGGT
>WNFR01000024.1_pt1 | contig 134915 bp, 127 predicted proteins | sample 5400221 | NCBI WGS metagenome assembly WNFR01 (sample SAMN13153357, study PRJNA577476) | soil metagenome | isolation source: 40 cm soil under Madrone tree | place: USA:California | collected 2016-06-14
CCAGCCGCACCACGTGATAGTCGGGGTGACTGTCCGATCGGAGCAGCGAGCACGACGCGCAAACCCCGCAGGGACGCTCTGCCGGCGATTCGCATAGAGCCAGAGCGGCCATCCAATTCGCGAGCTGCTCGGCGCCCAACCCGGGCGGGCTCAGCAGCAGCGATGAATGCGGCAATCGTCCCGCCAGCATCGAATCGCGCAGGCGTTGCCGGGCCTGACGCAGCCAAGGCAGCGAATCGGCGCTCAGGAAGTCCACGATCTGGACTCCAGCGCCTTCGTCATGCGTTTCGTGACTTCGTCCGTCGAGGCAACGGCATCGATTATCGCCATGCGCTGCGGTTCCGCTCGCGCTCTCGACAGATAGGCCTCGCGCACGCGTTCGAAGAATTCCGTGCGCTCGAAATCGAAGCGATCGCGAATCCCACCGGCGTCGCGCAGCCGCGACCGCTCCAATCCGACGTCGACCGGTACGTCGAGGAGCAAGGTCAGATCCGGCCGCAGCGCGCCCTGCACCAGGGTCTCCAAAAAGCGAATGTCCGTCTGGCTCATGCCGCGGCCGGCTCCTTGATAGGCGTAGGTGGCGTCGGTGAACCGATCGCAAATCACCCATCGGCCGGCGTTCAAGACAGGCTCGATGTGATTGGCGAGATGCACCGAGCGAGCCGCGAACATCAGCAGCAACTCGGCCGCCGGGGGCAATGTCTCGCCGGGCGGGCGCAGGACCAGATCCCGGATCTTCTCCGCCAACGGCGTGCCGCCGGGCTCGCGGGTCACCACATGATCGATGCCGCGTTCCGCCAGATAGCGGGAAAGCCGTGCGACCTGCGTGGTTTTCCCGACGCCCTCGATCCCCTCGATGGTCAAGAAGCGTCCGGGAGCCTGTCTGAGTATTCCGCGTGAGCCGCGTTGGCTGGGAGAGGGAGCGGATGCAAGGCGCGCGGCGCCGCCCGTGGTGGTTACCACGGGCAAGCCGTGCAACGCCGCAGACGCCCCTCTCCCAGCCAACCCTTCGGGACCGGGCAGATTTCCCCTCATGCGGCGTTGTCGCCTCCTCATTGGGTATCTACCCAACCTCGTCGGCTCCGCCTTGCCTGAGGGGAAATCTGCCGCGGTCGCGGCCACGGGGAATACTCAGACAGGCTCCTGGTTTCATTCATCGCGCCGACTCCGATGCTGCCCGTTGACGTTGCCTGGCAAGATATTGCGCCACCGCGGCATTGTGCTGATCGAGGGTCGCGGAGAACACGTGGCTGCCGTCGCCGCGCCCGGAAGCCACGAAGTATAACGCGTCGGTATTTTCGGGATGCGCCGTGGCTTCGATGGCGGCGGCGCCGGGCAGGGCAATGGCCGTAGGCGGCAACCCCGTCCGCGTGTAGGTGTTATAGGGCCCATCGGTGCGCAGGTCGATGGTGTGTAGATCGCCGTCATACGAATCGCCCAGTCCGTAGATGACGGTGGGGTCCGCCTGCAGCCGCATGCCGATCTTCAGTCGATGCAGATACAGACCGGCGATCTTCGGCAGTTCCTCCGGCAGTCCGCTCTCCTTCTCGACGATCGAGGCCATGATGAGCAACTCGTCGATGCTGTGCAGCGGAATGCCTAAGTCACGATTCATCCAGGCGGTATTCAATGTCCGCGCCAATGCCGCATGAGCCTGGCGGAGGACTTCGAGGTCCGTGGTGCCGCCGGCGAAGCGATAGGTTTCCGGAAGGAACTGCCCTTCGGCATTCACCCCCGGCATCCCCAATTTCTCCATGACATCCGCCGATGTTGCGGGGAGAGTGGCGAGCACATCGGGATTGCGGCGCATCGCGGCCAATAGATCCTGTACCCGCCAACCGTCGACGATGGTCAGCGAATGCAGCACCACCTGCCCGCTCACGAGTTTGTCGAGCAGACCCCGCGGCGTCGCGCCGGGTTCTATTTCGTACTCGCCCGCCTTGATGGCCGAGGCGGTCCCCTTCCACCGCGCGTACAGCACCAGCGCGCGCGGCCGCGCGAGGACGCCCCGCGCCGCGAGGGTCTCCGCCACCCGCGCAAGGCGCGAGCCTGCAGGAACCTTGAACGTCAACGGTGCGGCAATCCGCAACGGCTCGTCGAGGCTGCGCAAATTCAGCCAGATCTCGGCGCCCACGGCCGCCAGCAGCGACAGCAGAACGAGGCCCTGGAGGATGCGCAGCATGCGGCTCACTGTTTCTCCAGGAGACCACGGAGCTGGTTGGCGGTGCACCGCTCTGCGAGACGAAGCCTCGCCCGGCCATGCTGAATCACCACGATGGGTACGACGCCCACGACCGCGTTGGTCATGAACACCTCATCGGCGCTCGTGAGGTCTTCCCATCGCAGCCGGCCTTCAGTGACGGCCAGCTTCAAGCCGCGCGCCTGCTCTAATACCCAGCGCCGCATCACTCCGGCAATCCCGCACCGATCCACTTTTGGCGTAATCAAGCGCGATCCGCGCCTCATGAAAAGATTCGACATCGTGCCGCAGACAATGTTGTCATCGGTGTCCCGCATCAGTCCTTCCCAGATGCGCGGATCGGTCCATTCCGCCCGCGCGAGCACCGACTCCAGCCGGTTGAGCGTCTTGAGGCCCGCGAGAGTCTCGTTGATGCCGAGGCGCATATCGCAAAGCCGCATCCGCTTAGGAAGGGCCGCCGCCCGCGCCGCGCGCGACAAGGCATGCAAGGAAATCACCCGGGTGCAGCGCTCCCGCCCGCTCGGCCGGTAGCCACGCGCGCCGATGCCACGAGTGACGATCAATTTCAGGACTCCTTCCGCCCGCCGCGCCGCGATCCGCCCGATTTCATTGCGCAAGCGAGCGCGGTCCGGCGGCTTGATCCCGAGGCGCCGGCAGGCATCCTCGAGCCGCTCCAGGTGATAGTCCAGGAAGCGGACGGCGCCGCGCCGAACCCGCATGGTTTCGAAAGCACCATCGCCGTAGTTAAGGCCGCGGTCCTCGATGCGGATCGTGTCACCCACGCGACCGTTGATCCACGTCAGCAAGAGATCTCCAGCGCCCGCAGCATTCCCTCGGCCTTGGCTCGTGTCTCGGCGAGCTCCTGGGACGGGATCGAATCAGCCACTATGCCGGCGCCCGCGCGGAAAGTGATCGGCGCCACTCCGGCAGCGGCTGAGGCATCGCTGGTCAGCGTGCGAATGAGGATGTTGAGATCGCAGCTGCCGTCGCGATTCAAGTATCCGATGGAACCGGTGTACGCGCCGCGCCCGGTGCCTTCCAGCTCCGCGATGATTTCCATGCAGCGCACCTTGGGGCAGCCGGTAATCGTGCCGCCCGGAAACAAGGCGCGTATGACCTGGACGGGGGACGCATCCTCGCGGAGGCGGCCGCTGACATTCGAGACGATGTGATGCACATGCGCGTAGGTCTCGAGAACCATGTACTCGTCGACGCGAACGGTACCACCGACACAGACGCGGCCGAGGTCGTTGCGCTCGAGATCGATCAACATCACGTGCTCGGCGCGCTCCTTTTCATTGTTCAGCAATGACTCCACGAGCGCGGCGTCCGTCTCGGGCGAGGTGCCGCGCGGGCGGGTGCCGGCGATGGGTCGTGTCGAGACGATGCCTCCGCGAATGGAAAGCAGCCGTTCCGGCGACGAACTCATCAAGGAAAAATCGCCATACCGCATCATGGCGGCGAACGGACTGGGATTGGTGGACCGCAAGCGCTCGTAGATCGACACCGGATCGGGCGAGCGGTCGGATCTCACCTGCCACTGCCGCGAAAGATTGGTCTGATAGACGTCCCCCGCGGCGGTGTAGTCGAGTGCGCGCGACACGGACTCGAGGAATCGAGCGGGGTCCTCTTCCTGCACCTCGAGGTGTGCGCCGGGGGACGGCGCTGCCGGCGACGGCGTTGCCGACTCGCGGACATGATTTTCGAAATCATCGAGGAACGCGTCTGCGCCTGGTTCGGCCACCAACCAGGCCTGCATGGTCGCCCGATCGCGGATCCATGCCGCGGGAGTGCGGATCGCGAGTGCGATCACGGAGTCGGGACTCGGGGGCAGGACCAGGCGCTTCTCGATTTCGGAGGCGAGCTCATAGCCTAGGTACAAAAGCCAGCCGCCCGTGAACGGCAACGGTGCGGCAATGGAGGGTTGGCGCAGCGCCCTCCACCACTCCTCCAACGCGCTCAAGAAGCCGTCCGCGCCCGCGGAATGGGGGCCCGACAATCGACGCTGGGAATCGAGCCGCAGGCACTCGCCGGAACTCATGGGAAGCACGTCGAAGCGGCCGCCCGGATGCGCCCGGACGCCTAGGGGTGCGCTGCTCTCGAGCAGTCCCGGATAGGTGTCCGGAAACCGCGCGATGAGCCGCAGGGGCTCAATGTCGGCGGAAAATGAGCGAGCCGTTGGTGCCACCGAATCCAAACGAGTTGGATAACACGTATTCCAAACGCATCTGACGCGCGTGCTTGGGAACGTAGTCGAGATCGCAACCCTCGCCCGGTTGATCCAGGTTGATGGTCGGCGGCGCCACCTGGTCGCGCAGCGCGAGTACGCAGAAGATCGCCTCGACCGCACCGGCTGCGCCGAGCAGATGGCCGGTCATGGATTTGGTGGAGCTCACCGCCAGTTTGTCCGCGGCCGCGCCGAATGCGCGGCGGATGGCCGTGGTCTCGGCCCGGTCTCCCAGCTCGGTGGACGTGGCGTGTGCATTGACGTATTGCACCTGGCCGGGGTTCAGCTCCGCGTCGGCGAGCGCTTTGACCATCGCCTTGCGCGCACCTTCGCCGTCCTCGGGCGGGGACGTGACGTGGAAGGCGTCGCCGCTCATCCCGAACCCGCAAATTTCAGCGTAAATCTTGGCGCCGCGGGCTTTCGCCGACTCGTATTCTTCCAACATCATCGCGCCGGCTCCATCGCCCATGACAAAGCCGTCGCGATCCTTGTCCCACGGGCGGCTAGCGCCCTGCGGGTCGGAGTTGCGCTGGGACAGCGCCCTGGCCTGAGCGAAACCGCTCATTCCCGTCACACAGGTGGCCATCTCCGACCCTCCGGCCAGCATGGCGTCGACTTCGCCGTACTGAATCATCCGCATCGCCATTCCCAGGGCGTGGGTCGAGGTGGTGCAGGCGGTCGCGACCGCCAGATTCGGCCCCGTGATTTTGAATGCGATGGACAGATGTCCGCTCACCAGATTGATGATGCTGCCGGGAATGAAGAACGGCGACACCTTTTTCGGCGAATGAGTCTCCAAGTACTTATCGTAGGTATCCTCGATGGACTCGAGGCCGCCCATGCCGGAGCCCATGAGTATCCCGATGCGATCCGAATTCGCTTCGGTCACCTCGAGCCCCGAATCGCGCATGGCCTGCATGCCGGCGATGACGCCATATTGCATGAACGCGTCCATGCGGCGTGCATCCTTGACGCTCAAATAGGGTCCGATATCCAGCTCACGAATCTCGCCGCCGAAGTGCGTCGAAAAAGTCGTGGTGTCGATCCGGGTCACCGGGCCGATGCCGCTGCGGCCCGCGAGGATGGCCGACCATGCGGACGCCACGTCATTCCCCACCGGCGAGACGATTCCGAGACCCGTAACCACGACGCGTCGTTTGCTCAACCGCGGCTCCTTGAGAGGAACGAAGGGTCTTTAAGCCTTGGACTTGTGCGTATTGATGTAATCGATCGCCTGCTGAACGGTCGTTATTTTCTCGGCATCCTCGTCCGGAATTTCCGTCTCGAACTCCTCTTCGAGCGCCATCACCAGCTCAACCGTGTCGAGTGAGTCTGCGCCCAGATCGTCAACGAACGAGGCGTCATTGGTGACTTCTTCTTCTTTCACGCCCAACTGTTCGGCCACGATCTTCTTAACTTGCTGCTCAACAGTACTCATCGTTATGGTCCTTTCGGGATAGCTATTTAAAAATGCGCCGCTCGACAAGGGCTCGCGGCCAGCCTCCGCTATCGGCAGGGCGCGTATTTTATGTGAACACGGCGTCGGCGGCTACCGGTGGCACGCAAGATTGAACGCCAACCGCCTGATACTTGACAAAATCACGGATTTAGGGTGGCCCGCATAGGCTGGCCCGCACAGGGTCGCCGGGATGGGTCAGGCCATGTACATCCCGCCGTTGACGTGCAGGGTCTCGCCCGTGATGTACGAGGCGTCGGCGGACACCAGGAACGATACCGCCGCCGCGATATCCGAAGGCAGTCCGAGCCGGGCCAGGGGAATCTGTCCATTCAACGTCTCCCGTTGGGTCTCGCTGAGCGCCCGGGTCATGTCGGTGTCGATGAAGCCGGGCGCGACTACGTTCGCCGTAATGCCGCGGGATCCGACCTCGCGCGCCAGGGACTTGGTGAACCCGATCATGCCCGCTTTGGCAGCGGCGTAGTTCGCCTGGCCGGGATTGCCGGTGAGCCCGACGACCGATGCAATGCTGATGATGCGGCCCTTGCGCGCCTTCATCATCCCGCGGAGCACCGCCTTCGACAGGCGGAACACCGCTGCCAGATTCGTCTGAAGCACCGCATCCCAATCGTCCTGCTTCATGCGCAGCAGCAGCATGTCGCGGGTGATGCCCGCGTTGTTGCAGAGGATTCCGATCGCTCCTTCCTTCGCATCGATGTCGTCAATGACGGAATCGATGGATTCCTGGCTGGTCACATCGAGGACGACGCCGCGGCCGCCCCGACCGCGGAGACTCTCGGTGATGCGGGCCGCCCCATCCTGGGTGGTCGCCGTGCCGATCACGCGGGCGCCGTCGTTCGCCAACCGATCGGCGATCGCAGCGCCTATGCCGCGCGATGCACCCGTCACCAAAGCCACCGCTTCGTTCAGCATGTCGATGTCCTCGTTCCGTCAACCATTCGAGAGCGCGAGCGCGTCGTCCAAGGATTTGGGATCCTCGAGCGCCAGCATTTTTAGATTGCGATTCTTGTCGATGCGGCGATTCAATCCCGTCAAAATCTTGCCCGGCCCGCATTCCACAATCCGGGTCGCGCCGGCGCCGATCAGAGTGCGCACCGTGGCCGCCCAATACACGGGTGTATGCAGCTGCTTGACCAAGCTCGCACGGATCTCGTCCGGTTGGGCGTGCGTCCTCACATCGACGCCGTACACCGCAATCCCCGAAGCAGCGGCGACGGGAACGCCGGTCAACCGCTCACGCAACCGTTCGGCGGCCGGCCACATGAGCGAACTGTGTGCCGGAACGCTGACCGGCAACGGCAGCGCGCGCCGCGCCCCCTTCCCGGAGGCGATTTCGATGGCCCGCGCAACCGCGGCCGCGGTTCCGGCTATGACAACCTGGCCCGGCGCATTGAAATTGACGGCCTCGACCACGCCGCTGTCGGCCGCTTCGCTGCAGGCGGCTTGCACGTCGCTGTCTTCCAGTCCGATGATCGCGGCCATTGCCCCCTCGCCCTGGGGCACCGCGGCCTGCATCGCTTCCGCCCGAAACTTGACGAGGTCTACGGCGACCCGAAAGTCGAGGCAACCCGCGGCCACCAGCGCCGTGAATTCTCCGAGACTATGGCCCGCCACCGCGGTGGGCACGGCGCCGCCGCGTTCGCGCCATAGTCGGTAGGTCGCCACGCCGGCCGTGAGCATGGCCGGTTGGGTGCATTCGGTGGCATTCAGTGCCTCGGGCGGACCTTCCTGGCAAAGCTGCCAGAGGTCAAGGCCGAGGACCTCCGACGCCTCGGCAAAAGTCGCCGCGATCACGGGGGAGATCGTCGCAAGGGCGCTCATCATGCCGACGGACTGCGACCCCTGGCCGGGAAAAACGAACGCGAGTGACATGTCTAATGGTCCCACAGGCTACGGAACGGTGCCGGATTATAGCGGCACGCGCCGCGGGTGTAGTCTCGCGAGCGCCGCGCCGGCCGCAAAACCACACAGCGCGCCATACAAGTGGGCGTCGACCACCACGAGCGGGGGCTCATGCCCGCCCAGCTGCTCGTACGCCAGCTTGCCGCTCAAAAACACGATCAGGATCCATCGATCCCAGGCACGATCGATCAGGTGCTTGGCGGTGCCGGCCGCCATGACTGAGTGCAGTACGCCCGAAGCGCCCACGTACCAGGCGACGCGCGGACTCAACCACCACAAACCCGAACTGATGCCCAGCGCGCCGGCGAACACGATGACGCACCACTCGACCGCATCGAAGTCCGAGGCGAACAACGACCACATCAGCACCAAACCCAGTCCGTTCAACATCAGATGATGCGCGTCCAGATGAACGATGTGGGCCGTAAGCAACCGCCACCATCCGCCTGCGGCGATCGCGGACCGGTCATAGCGGAGCAGCGCGCTGCTACTGTCGCCGAGACCCAACACGAGGCCCAATACCAGCAGGATCAACAGCAACCAAAGCCAGCGGCCGTCGTCCAACTGCAGGGCAACGGCAATCCGCGCCAGGCCATTTGTACCGTCACGGGCATGGGGGCTGCCTATTTTGGTATCATTCCTGGAATTTTCGAGGTCATCATGCGTATTCGGCAAAGTGGTTTCACCCTCATCGAGATCATGGTCGTGGTCGTCATTCTCGCAGTGCTCGGCGCGCTCGTGGTGCCGAAAATTCTGGAGAACGTCGACAAGGCCCGGGTGACGCGTGCGCAGAGCGATATTCGCGCCATTCAAACCGCGCTTGATATGTATCGCCTGGATAACTTCAAGTATCCCACGACCGAACAGGGGCTGCAGGCCCTCGTGAAGCAGCCGGCGGACCCGACGATCACGAATTACCGTTCCGGCGGTTATCTACCCTCGCTGCCGAAGGATCCTTGGAACAACCCCTACCAGTATCAGAATCCGGGCGCTGATGGGCGTGACTACGAGATCACCACCTACGGACGCGATGGCAAACCGGGCGGCGAAGGCTACGACGCCGACATCAGCACGAGCACCCTCGAGCAGCGATAACCGGCCCGCTTGGCTAGGAGCCTGTCTGAGTATTTCGCGTGAGCCGCGTTGGCAAGGCCGTATATCCGTGCGGTGCAGTTGGGCTTGGCCCGCGCCATTGGATCTGTGCACGGGAGCGGATGCAAGGCGCGCGGCGGCGCCCGTGGTGGTTACCACGGGCAAGCCGTGCAACGCCGCAGACGCCCCATCGCTCGGATCCATTGTCCCGCCATGGTACAACGGTTGCGCACGAGCAAACGGCCTTGCCAACCCTTCGGGACCGGGCAGATTTCCCCTCATGCGGCGTTGTCGCCTCCTTATTGGGTCACTACCCAACTGCGTCGGCTCCGCCACACCTTTCGGGGAAATCTGCCGCGGTCGCGGCCACGCGAAATACTCAGACAGGCTCCTGGGGTAGCGGCATGCGCAGCAAGGGTTTCACACTCGTCGAAATCTTGGTGGTGGTCGTGATCATGGCGATCGTGATTTCCCTTGCGGTGCTGTCGATCGGCGTCACGGGCCGCGACTCGCAACTCGATGAGGAGAGCCGGCGAATCGAAGGACTGCTCGGCCTGCTGCACGAGCGAGCCCTGCTCGAGGGGCGCGATTTCGGGCTGCGAATCGAACCCTCGGCCTATGAATTCGTCGTCTACGAAACCGCTCGCGACCGCTGGCTGCGCATGGACCAGGACCACGAGTTCCGGCACCGGGAACTGCCCAAAGGCGTGGATTTTGAATTGCAGCTCGATTCGCAGATCGTCGTCCTGAAACCCGTCGACAAAGATCTGAAGAGCGATCAAGCATCGGGGAATCCCCAGGTCGCGATTGCTGCGAGCGGTGAAGGCACGCCGTTTCGTCTGACGCTGGAGCGCGCCGCGACCAATGCGAAGGCATCGGTGGAAGGCGACGCCCTCGGCAAGATTTCCAGGGTGAGTTCGGATCATGTGGACAAGCGCACATGAGGGACGTGAGGCACGCTCGCGGCTTCACCTTGGTGGAAGTCCTGGTCGCGCTGATGGTCGTGGCGCTGGGTCTGGCTGCGTTGATGGTCACGGTGAGCGGCACGGCGCGAACCAGCGGTTATCTGCGGGACAAGACGCTGGCGCAATGGATCGCCCTCAACCGTCTCACCGAAGTGCGTTTGAACATGAATAAATTCGGGCAGAACACGGATACGGGCGAGCTCGTCTTTGCCGGCCGCACGTGGCACTACGACACCCGCTACTTCGACACCAGCATCGCCAGCATGAAGCGCGTGGTGGTGCGGGTGTACGAGGGCGACGCCAAGGCCAAGGGCAACCCGCTCTCCGAGTCCACGGGGTTTCTCGGCCAATTTGTGGCCCCTCCCGGGACCGGCGACATGGATTGGAGCCTGGCCGCAGGCACGCCGGCAGGAGGCACGCCGGGTACGGGCGCCCCCGCGGGCACTGTGGGAACGCCGGTCACGCCGACCCCTGTCCGACCCGGCGTCAACGGCCAACCCCCGATCCAATGAACCGCACACTCCCCAATGCGCACGGCTTCACGTTCCCCGGTGTGCGCGGTTTCACGCTGGTCGAGTTGCTGGTCGCGCTCTTGATCCTCGGCATCATGTCGGCGTTGGGATACGGCACGTACCGCGCGGCACGCATTTCCGCGGAGCGTACCGAGGAATCGATGAAGCGCTCGCGTGAGATCGAGTTCGGCATGCGCGTTTTGGTCATGGACTTTGCCCAGCTGGCGCCTCGGCCGGTGCGCGATCCCTTGGGCCAGAGCCGCGTAGCGGCGCTGCTCGGCAGGCAAGGCAACGGCACCAGCGCCGGTACCGCCGAATCGGGCGCCTCCGGCTCGAGTTCCGGGGGCATGCACTTCGACTCAGGACCCGGGTTCAAATCGAGTTTCAGCAGCACCAGCACCACCAGCCTGCCGCTCGCCGAATTGACCCGGGGCGGATGGTCCAATACCGCCGGGCAGCAACGCAGCACGCTGCAGCGCGTCTCCTACGCTCTCGTCGACGATGTGCTGAAGCGCAGCTACACCACGGCGCTCGACACGGTGCAGGGCGCCACGCCGGTGGTGCAGAACCTGTTGAGCGGCGTCAAGACCATCCAATTTCGCTATCTCGACAAAAATCAAACCTGGCAGAACGCGTGGCCGCCGCCGACGGCGCAACAGCCTTCGGACGGCTGGCAACGGCCGGTGGCGGTGGAAGTCACCATCGAGTTCAAGGATTGGGGTCGTATCCGGCGTCTGATCGAGGTGGCCGGTTGAGGCACAATATCCGTAGTGGCCGCCGCCCGGCGGGCCGGCGCAAGCAGCAGGGAGTGGCGCTCATCATCGCGCTCATCCTCGTGGCGCTCGCTACAATTCTCGCGACCAAATTGAGCTTCGACGGCTGGCTGGAACGGCGGCGCACGCTCGGCGTCCTCGCATCGGAGCAAGCCCTGCATTTCGGGCTGGGGGCCGAGGCGCTGGCGGCGGACGTGTTGGCCCAGAATCCGACCAATCAGCCCGTGACATTGATACAGCCCTGGGCTCAGCCCACACAGCCTCTGCCCCTCACCTCGCCGGACGACCCCGAGGGCGAGCCCATCGGAAGCTTGCAGGGAGTCATCGAGGACATGCAGGGGCGGTTCAACCTCAACAATCTTGCCCGTCCTTTGACGGGCGGCCCCGGTGGCGCCAGCAACCCCATTGCCCCCGAGGGCACCCAGTTCGATTCGCAGCCCCTGGAGCAGTTTCAACGGCTTCTGGTATCCGTGGGTCTCGAGCGCAAGTGGGCCTGCATCGCCCGCGATTGGATCACCCCTACCGACATTCCCTGCAGCCCGGACGGCGCCAAGGATTCGATTTATACCAGCCAGAACCCGCCCTATCGCACCGGGATGTATCCCATGATGAGCCCCAGCGAACTCATGAACATGCCCGGCTTCGGTGCGGATCGCTATCGTAAAATTGCGCCCTACGTCACCGCTCTGCCCGTGTTTACCAAAATCAACATTTGCACCGCGCCCGCCTTCGTCCTGGAAAGTCTGGTGAAGGGTATCAATGGCGACTACTCGGGCGACCCGGACTTACTGGTTTCGGAGCGTAAAAAGGGTTGTTTTCCCGACAAACATGCTTTTGGGAACATCGTGCGTAACGCGGATGCGAAAGACTCAACAGTTATTCAAGGCTATTGGGGGGATGAATCCACGTATTTCCGGCTCACCACCCGGGTCAACCTTGGTACCACAGAATTCACCTTGTACAGTCTTTTGAAAGCGGGCAGCGGCGGCGTGGGCGGTGGTAAGGTAACGCCCCTTCTGCGCACGTTCGGGACGCCCTGACAACAATGGCCCACACACTGCTCCTACGCCTGCCGGCACCCGGTCAAGAAGATACCGAGTGGTTGACCAGCGACGATGCCGGCGAGCCCGCGACCGCGCGGCAGCGCGGCCCCCTGAGCCTGGCGGCTGCCGTGGGACGCGCGGCCAGGGTCATCGTGATCGCACCTGCCACGCAGATCCTTTTGGCGGAGCCCGAGCTTCCCCCCGGCAGCGGCGTCAGGCTGGCCCGTGCCGTGCCCTTTGCACTCGAGGAGCAGCTCACCGAGGATATCGATCAGCTGGTCTTCGCTTTGGGCAAGCGGCGCGCCTCCGGCGGAACGCCTGTGGCGGTCGTCTCGCGCAGCGTGCTGCAGGGCTGGCTCTCGGACTTGAGCGCCGCCGGCATCACACCCGCCGCCATCTACGCGGATATGTCGCTGCTGCCCTTGAATCCAGGCCAGAGCGTCCTCTGGCTGGAGCACGGGCGATTGTCGGTGCGGCGGCCGGGAAAGCTGCCCTTTTCGGTGGAACTTACGCCCGTCACCGAGGCCATGATCGTTGCGGGAGTCATCGCCGACCCGCTCGCGGCGGACGCCGCATCCCACACGATGGAGAGCGCCATTCTCTATGCGACCCGCGAAGACTGGGTGCTCGTGCAGAATGAACTCGAGACGCTGGCCGACCGGTTCGCATCGCTGAAGATTCAACTGCTGCCTGACGGGCCGTTGCCGTGGCTGGCGCGCAGTCTGGAGGGCACTGATGCCGTCAATTTGCTGCAGGGTGAATTCGCCCCGGCATCGACGAGCGCCGGATGGGGCAGGTGGCGAACCGCCGGCGCTCTTGCCGCCGGTCTGCTGGCGGTGCATGTGGCGGCCGACGCCGTCCAGCTGCGGCACGCGAAGCATGAATCCGCGGGGCTCGACGCTGAAATCGCACAGGTGTTCTCCGCCTCGATGCCCGCCGTCGAGATGAAGGACGCTCGCCGCCAGATGCAGACGCGGCTCGACCGAATTCGCCACTCGGGCCCCGGGCCGCAGCATTTCCTGCGCACGCTGCAGGCGTTGAGCGAGGCAATTTCGGCGAGCCCGAATACCACCATCGATTCCATGAGCTACCGGCAGGATCTGCTCGACATGAAAGTCACCGCCCCGAGTCTGGCCGCCCTCTCCCAGCTGTCTCAACGGGTGGGCAAGCAAGGGCTGGCCGCGGAGATCCAGTCCTCGACGCCCGTCGGCACCGGTGTCGAAGCTCATTTGCAGGTGCGCGCCGCCGGCGCGGCGAAGGCGCGCCCGTGAACTCGCTCAAGGCATGGTATTCGGGGTTGCAGGCGCGGGAACAGCGGGTCGTCGCCATCGGCGGCGTTGCATTGTGCGTGCTCATCGTAGTGGCCGGAATCCTGCTGCCCCTGGAATCGGCGGTATCGAACGCCGTAAAAACACAGCAGACGAGGCGCGAGGACCTGGCGTGGATGCGCGTGAATGCGCCCGAAATCCAGGCGGGCGGCGCAGCGGTTGCGGACACCGGAGAAGCGCCGGTGGTGCTCGTGGACCGGGTCGGCAGAGAGGCCGGTCTCGGCAGCGCTTTGCGCGGAACTCAGCCGAGCGGCGCCGGCGTACGCGTACAGCTGGAATCGGCGCCGTTCGACATCTTGGTAACATGGCTCGCCACGCTCGAGGAGCGCTACGGTTTCGCGATCGAATCCATTTCAGTGGATCGCGCCGCCAAGCCTGGAGTCGTGAATGCCAATATCACGTTCGCCCAAGCGGGGCATTAGGGCTCCCGGGCCGCCGGTCGAAACGAAGCGCCCGCGCTTCGTTGTCCCGGTAATCCTGATCGTCGTGTTGGCGGTGCTCACGGTGGCCGTCATCGCCGTGCCCGCCTCGCTGGTCACGCGATTCCTGCCGCCCTTCATCAACGCTCAAGACTTTTCCGGCAGCCTGTGGCACGGGTCCGCCGGGAGAATCGCCGTGAATGGCCGCGATGCCGGAGCCGTCGAATGGCGCCTGCATCCTTGGTCGCTGCTGCGGCTGACCGTGTCGGCGGATTTGCATTGGGTCAAAGTCGGTTTTGTTGCCGACGGTTCGGCGGACGTCAATCGTGAGGGCTTCGCGTTGCACGATATTGAAGGCGACGGCCCGGTGGAAGACCTGGCCGACATGGGTGTGGCCGCCGGCTGGCATGGCATGGCCAGTTTCAAATTCACGCGAATTAAAGGGGTGTTCGCGGGCGGAGCGGCAACGCTGGTCTCCGCCGTGGGCGACGTCAGCGTGTCGAAGATCGCCTATGCGCAAATTGCCGATGGCGTCGACTTGGGCGGATATGTTCTTCATGTGCCCGACGGCGCGATCACTCCTGATGCCGACGCAACGGCGGAACTGAACGACACGGGCGGTCCGCTGGAGGTGCACGCGACCATCCACTTTACCGCCAAGGACCACACCGGCATCTTGTCCGGAACGGTCAAGGAACGCGCGGGCGCTCCGCCGGCGCTCCTTGCCCAGGTCGACAATCTCACGCTGCTCCGTCCACGCGACGGCCAAGGGCGTGTGCCCGTCGAACTTGAATTCACGCTGTGAGCCGGCTGCACCAGGCAGCGTGGGCGCCACTGGACGGGTCGATGAAATCCATGTGATGCGCATCCGGCAACTCGATGAAGTTCACGTCGTCGCCGGCCGCCGCTGCGGCCGCTGCATAGCGGCGCGATATGGCGACGGGCACATCGGCGTCGATCGATCCATGTACGAGAAGCTGTTTGACGCCGATGGGCAGCATTTCAGCCGGCGACGTCGACCGATAGCGCGCTGCGACCTCCCGGGGCGATCCGCCGAGAAAATTCTCGACCGCGCCGTTGCCGCAACCCAGTTCATGGGCCAGGGCAAGATCGGCCACGGCCGCCAGACCCACGGCCCCTGACACCTTCACGCGCTTCGGCTGGAAGCCATCGCTGCTTCCCACGTCCCTGAGCGCGCTCCAGAGTGCCAGATGTCCGCCCGCGGAATGACCTACGATCGTGACCCGGTCGAGGTCGATGGGCTCGCCGTCTTGCGCCAGCGTCGCGAGGTGATCAATGCCGGCTCCCACGTCCTGTAGCGTTCCGGGCCACCCGCCGCCCGCCGTTCCGACCCGGCGATATTCAAGATTCCAGACGGCGAATCCGCGATCCGCCAAGTCGACCGCAATGGGGGCGATGTGGTCCCGGCCGTAGGGCATGCGCCAGAAACCGCCATGCAGGAGGCCAATGACGGGGGCGCACCCGAAGCTGTGATGTCCGGCGCGGTGAGGCAGGTAAAGGTCACCGACGTGATGCGGGGATGGGCCGTAGGCGATGGTCCGAATCGACATGGTCAGCCTGGTGCTTGGTCAGGATTGGCGCTTGGTGTCGTCGACGGCGATGAACACTGCGCAGTTCACGCGCTCGGCAAGCGACTGCCGGTCGGGACCCGACCACCAACGGCCGCCCGAGGATTTCGGATACAACCCGACGACGATCAGATCGACCGCCAAACGCTTCGCGTGCGAGACGATCTCGTCCAGCGTGTTGCCGTGGGTCAAATATCCCGTCGCGGCAACACCCTGCGCCCGCAGCCATTCAATGGATTCATCGAGCAGTTTGCGATAGTCGCCCTCGCGATCGATCACGCATGCGTGCCCCGCTGCGCCGGCCAGCACGACCGGGTCCGGCACATCGGATGAAATGATCGACAACACATGTACCTGGGCACCGACGAGGATGGCGAGATCGGCGCCTTGTTTCAACGCCGCGCGCCCCGCCCTGCTGCCGTCGTAACACAAAAGGACATGCTTGAACATGGCCTAATGATAGCTCCAACGCCCGATAAAAACCGCGCCCGCAGTCCGGACTTACGTCACACTCTACGATGCAGAGAACTTGACGCTGTAGTGCAAAGTCTCTTAAAGTGGACGGATGCAAGGCCCCATCCCGATCGAAAGCCGTGCGCTCGGCACGCTCGCCTATATCCGGGCGTCCATCGAATCCTCCGGTTCCATGGCCGTCCCCGGCATGGCGGGTTGCGTCATGGGCGTCATCGGCATCGTCGCGTCCGTCGTCGCCTCGCTGCCGCGCTGGGCGCATCTCTGGCTTGAAATCTGGCTGGTCGCGGCCGCCGTCGCTCTCGTCGTCGGCGGAGCCATGATGGCACGCGAGGCCGCACAGAGCGGCCATGCGCGTTACCTGGGGCCCGTGAGAAAATTCCTCATGTGCCTGTGCCCCGCCCTGCTGGCCGGCGCCGTCCTGACCTTCGTTCTGTGGCGTACTGCGATCACGGGGCTGATTCCCGGAGTCTGGCTGCTGCTCTATGGGTGCGCCGTGTTATCGGCGAGCACAGTGACCATTCCCCGCACCATGCGGCTCATCTGCTTCATGGGAGTGTTGTTCATGCTGCTCGGCGCCCTGGCATTCGCGGCGCCGACGGGTTTTCACACGCTGATTCTGGGGCTGGGCTTCGGAGGCCTGCACACCATTTTCGGCATCCTGGTCGGACGGGTGAGTCATGGCGACTAGGTCCACGGCCGAGAGGCGCGAGGATGCGGCCAAACGCGAGGATGCGATGGAACAGCACGCAGCAAAGCCCAAATTGAAGCCTGAACCCGTCTCCCGACCGAGAATGCACGAGGACGGCGGATTGGACCGCTTGATCTATGAGCGGGTGCGCCTCGGCATCATGAGCGCTCTCGCGACGAACGAAGAACTCACCTTCAACGAATTGAAAGCGCTGTTCGATGTCAGCGACGGCAACTTGGGCGCCCACGCCCGCAAGCTCGAGGAAGCAGGTTACATCGCCTGCGCGAAGTCCTTCGAAGCGCGGCGTCCCAAGTCCCGCTACCGCATCACCCAGGTCGGCCGAAAGGCGCTGCTGCGATACCTGGAGCACATCGAAGCGGTCATCAAGGCGACCCGGCGGAACTGATATGCATGTTGCAATCATCATGGACGGAAACGGGCGCTGGGCGACGCATCGCGGCCTGCCGCGCGCCGCCGGTCACGCCGAGGGGGCGAAATCCGTGCGAGCGGTCGTTGAGGCTGCCGCCAGGGAGGGAATCGACACTCTCACCCTGTACGCATTTTCCGCCGCCAACTGGGCGCGTCCGCCGGCGGAGATTGCGGCGCTCATGAAGCTTTTCGGCCAGTACCTCTTCAGCGAAACGCGCCGGTGCGTCGAACAATCCATCTGTGTCAACGTGATCGGCCGACGCGATCGCTTGAGCGACAACCTGCTGCGTTCGATCGAACAAAGCGAGCGCTTGAGCGCACCGTGCACCGGAATGCACTTGCGTGTTGCGGTCGATTACTCCTCGCAGTACAGCCTCACGAAAGCGGCGGAACTGGCCGCGCGGGGCGCCGCCGCGAACACGGAGCTGACGGCCGACGACATCGAGCGATCGCTGCACGAGGTGGATCATTCGGCGCGCGCCGCGGGACCGGTCGATCTGCTGATCCGCACCGGGAATGAGAGGCGTCTCAGCGATTTCCTGCTGTGGGAATGCGCGTACGCGGAACTGCATTTCTCCGAGTGCCTTTGGCCCGAGTTCGATGAAGCTCGCTTTCGGCACGCACTGTCGGACTACGCGGGGCGGCAGCGGCGTTTCGGCGGCCTGAGCGCGCAGAGCGGTGAATCGCCGTAGCGGGAGATTCACCGGCTGGGTGGAAATCGCTGCGATCACATCTTCATGCCAGGCATGTCTGATTTCCCGGCGGGCGCATGCAGCCCCGGGATGGTCGAGGGCGCGATGGCGATCCACAGACCCAATGCGATGAGCAAGATACCAAACGCCGGTGCGAGACGGGGGCCCAGGCGGAACATCTTTTCGACGAAAATCAAAACTGCGATTGAGGCCATCCAGAAAAGGCTCATGACGCCCACCGCAAACAGTACCAGCATCAGGCCCCAACAACAGCCCACGCAGTAGAGTCCGTGATGAAAGCCCATGCGCAGTGCACCGCTGACGCGTGACGGATGCTGCAGCGATCTCAAGGCTCCCACTCCCGCCAGGCGCGCATCAGCGGAAAATACAACCCCACGCGGACGCGTTCGGGTCCGAGCTTGCGGGCTAAATGGGCATAGCGGTGTAGCTGCGGGCGGTAACGGTCGACTTCCCGATCCAGGAATTCTTCGAGGCTGCCTCCCGCGTGCTGGCTGGTCTTGTAGTCGATCACCCATCGCACCCCGTCTTCGTCGACGAAACTGCGATCGAACACCACGCGCACCACATCGCCCTGCCATCGTCCCGACAGCGCGTGCTCACGGAAATCGTCGCGCGTCCTTCGCTTCAATATCCAACGCGCGCGCTCATCGCGGTGGACGGCGATGAGCGCCGACACCACGCGCGCGCTTGCGGCCTGCAATCGATCCACCGGCACACCGTGCAACCCCAGCCAACGCCGAAAATGCGGGCCGCGGCTCTCGATGTCGCCCTCGTCGCTGCGTTCCAGTTCCATGACTTGAAGTTCGGCATGCACCAGGCTGCCGACTCGCCGGGCGGTCTCGCCGGCCCAATCGAAGACAGGCGTTTCCTCGCGAAGCGCGGTGATCGCTGACATCTGCTCGCCGGCCGGAAACGTGTCGGCCGCCGGGGGCGACCAATCGCGCGGCAGGCGGTATAGCGGGCCGCCGCGCGGCGCAACATCGCCGGCCCCTTCACCGGTGTTCATCTGATCGGGCCGATCGGTGCCGGAGTCCAGCGCAAATTCCGCACCCGCAACCGGCCACAGAACCCCAAGCAGACTTCCGGTTCGCGGCTTCCACGGGGCCCGCCGTCTCGATTCGCCCCCGGCCTCATCATGGTCTTCCCGGTTGTCTTCCCGGTAGTCTTCCCGCCGGCCGACCATCGCGGACAGATGCAGCCGCCATTTTGCGCGCGTGCATGCCACATACAGCAATCGCTCGGCCTCGAGTGCTGCGGAATCGCGGGTTTGACGGCGCAGGAACTCGAACAAATTATCCGGCTGCGCACCGATTCCCGGCCGGGCAGCCAACACCAAGCCATCGCGAACCGCACGCGAGAACTGATGCGACAACAATAGCTGATCGCGGTGGAGCGGAATGTGCCGATCCAGGGCGGGCACGATGACCATGTCGAACTCGAGCCCCTTCGCCTTGTGGATGGTCATGATCTCGACCGTCGACGGCGCTGAGGTCGAGGCAAACAAATCGCTGAAACTCGATGCCAAATCCGCCGGGTCCGGCAGGCCACGCTCCTCGAGCAGCGCGAGTCTCGCAAATGCCGTCCGTACCTGATCGAGGTCCTCGGCACCCGTGACACAGGCCGGGCCACCGAGCGCCAGCCAGGTCTGTTCCACCCAGCGCGAAATCGGGCCATGGGTTCGGATTCGAAACGCGGCATCGAGCGTGCGTCGCAGCCGTTCGCACCGTATCCGGCCGTCGCCGGTCAATCCGGACAGCACCGAATCGTCCGATAGCGCCTCCCAGGGAATCGGCGCCGCACGCGCCACGTGCAGCAGATCGGCCAAGGTGAGGCCGGTCCACGGGGCCCGCAGCAATGCAAGCCAAGCAGTTCGGTCGCCCAAGTGCAACAGCGCACGAATCAGCGCGATGAGATCCCTGACGGCGGGACGATCTTGCAGCGGTTCGATATCCACTGCCCGAAATGGAATCGAACGTGAACGCAGACTTGCGGCGATGTCGCGCGCATGATTTCTGGCGCGCACCAGGACGACGATGCGCCATGCAGGGTGGGCGGCCGATTGCTCGCCGATCAAGCCGGCAATCGCATCCGCTTCTTCGCGGCGGCTCGCAAAGCCCTTCAGCGTCACCGCGCTGCCGCTCTCCGGCTGCGCCCCGGTGGCCGACTCGCTGGGTCGAAACGCGATTGCGCCCCGGTCTCGATCGTCGGCGCGCGGCAAGATGACCGAGAAGCATTGGTTGATCCAATCGACCAACGGCTTTGCGGACCGAAAATTGCTGCGCAGACGCAAGGCCTCGAAGCGCACCTCTCCGATCCCCTCTTCGGCGAGTTCCAGGAACGCCCGCACCTCCGCCTGGCGAAATCCGTAGATCGACTGCATGGGATCGCCGACGCAAAAGACGCTGCGCCCGTCGCCGCGCTCCCATCCCGCGGTCAGCAGCTTCACCAATTCGAGCTGCGCGCTGGAGGTATCCTGAAACTCGTCCACCAAGATGTGCTGCAGCTGGTAATCGAGCCGCAAATTCAGGTCGGTCGGTGCGGCGGCCGTTCCAAGGGCGCGCACCGCCGCCATGGACACGGCTGGGAAGTCCACCGTCCCCCGGTCGCGAAACACGTGTTCCAACTGGGCCGCGGCGAGTACCAACACGAATGCGACTCCGCGGACCCGGTCCCATTGTTCATCGTCGTAGGCGGGTGCGGGTAGCCCGCGAATCTTGACCAGGGCGCGCAGAACGGCGGGCACCCGCCCCAACTCCACGATGAGATCCGTCATCACGGACTTGTCGGAGGAAAGCGGCGGGAAACCCTCCTGTTTGGTGAGTCGCTTGCGATACGCAGCCTCGTTGGTCGTGAGCAGCGCCGCGACGGCGCGCCACCGCGGCAGATCGCCGGCGTCCGGACGCAGGATGGAATCATCGAGGCGCCAGCCGGACGCGGCCGCCAGCGGGCCCTCCAGGCGCAGCGCCGACGCATGCATCAACTGCGACAGGACCTGGAGTCTTTCCGGTCCAAATGCCTGGTGCGCAGCCGCCAGGGAGCGCGACACCAAAAGCCGCAAATCCTCGTCCAGGTGGCGGCGAATGTTGCCCAGTTGGACTTCGTCGAGCGTTCGGGTCGCATGTAGATGGCCGGCGAGCAGTGGCAGCCAACGATCCCGGCTCGCCAGCATGCCGGAGATCAAGTTCACCAGGCTCTCCCATCGTTGATCGTCCTGCGCGAGTACCCGTTCGACTGCGTGGCCGAACTGATCCGGTTCGTCGTACGCCATTGCGCGGCGCGCCGCTTCTTCGTACAGCGGCTTGGGGTCGTCCGTCAGATTCAAGCGCGAGCCGGCTCCGGCCATCACGGGCAGTTGGCCCGCGAGCCAGGTGTTGAAGGCGTCGATGGTCTCGATGCGCAGGCGCGATGGATGTCGCTCGAGATCGAATCCCAACTCGTTCATCCGGCGCCGTGCCGCCAGCCCCAGCTCCCACGTTTGGGGGTTCATCTGCCCGGGGCACTTAGGGAAGGCCGCCGCGTGCAGGGCTTGCAGCACGCGTTCGCGCATTTCCTGTGCGGCGCGGCGCGTGAACGTCAGCGCCAGAATCCGCTCGGGGGCGTCGACGGTTGCCAGCAGGCGGAGGTAGCGCTGCGCCAACAACGTCGTCTTTCCGGAACCCGCCGGCGCCTGTACCAGGACGGACCCGGGAGCGCCCACGGCATGCCGACGAGCGGACTGATCGACGGGCTGGTCGGGCGCAAAATCGAGGGGAAGATCTAGGGTCTGCCCGATGGGTTGGTCAATCATTGCGAGGCTCGCCGTCGTCGAACGCCGCCGGCACCCGGCATAGCGATTGCAGATCGCACGACGCACATGCCCGCAAGGTCGGCGCAACCTCCGCATGTCCGGCCGCGAACTCGCCCGCGATTCTCTCGATGCGCTGCGACCACAGGGCCACCAATGCGCCGAAATTCGGCATGCCTTCCAGGGCCGTGGCTGCGGAGCGCGGTTTGAATATTCCGCCGCGCGAAGCCTCCGCCACGAAACCGCATTCGCTTGCATTGACCCTGCCATAGGCCACGGCCACCAAATCGTGCGGCTGCAGCACCGCATAGACAGGCAGCTGGGGATTGTCCGGCCGATCGCCGCGCCAATCAGTGGCTGCCATGCCGCTTTTGTAGTCGATCAGCACCCGCCCGCCATCGCGGAGCCGATCGATGCGATCGATTCGCACGTCGAACTCGAGTCCGCCGTAACGCGCCGTGTGCACGGCCGCCTCCAGGCTTTCGACGTCGAAGGATTCCCGCGTTCCCTCGGTTTCCAGCCATTTGCGGAGGAGCGCCGCCAGGCGCGGGGCTTCGCGCCGTTGCCAGCGAGGACCGGGATCCCGGCGGCGGCATTGCCGGGCGACGGCCCGGTCGACGCCCGCCCTCACCAATTCGCCCAGCGCATCGGGCGCCGCGGCCTGGAGCCGCGCCGACGAGCGCAAGTCGGTCCAGATGTATTCGAGCGCGTGATGCAGCATATCTCCGCGTTCACGCATGCTGAATCCGGGCACCGGTTTCTCGGGCGTCTCCGCCATCAGCCGCGTCTCGGCAAAGCCGCGGAATGCACAGCGCGATTGCGCACGCAGGGTCGCTACGCCGCGCATGCGTTCCGGCGCCGCAAAGGGCGGAGCCCGTTCGTCGCTGCAAGGCTCGAGGCGAGGCGCACGCGCCGCCGCCAGGCGCCAGTGCGGGTGCGCCGCGGACTCGGCAGCCTCGGGAAGCGATGCCGCGGACAGCAGCGGGCTGAAGGCGGCGGCCCGGCCCTCGGTGCGATCCGCGCAGCTGAATACGTTCATCGATGCCCGGAGGCGCCAGCGGCGCTGCAGGTCCTCGGCGAGCTGCATTTGCCCGTCGGCGCTCGCGGCCACCACGCCGTATTCCCGCTGCAATCGGATGGGCAGGAGCGGGATGGGATCGAGCGGCGGCGGCCAACGGTCCTCGCTGGTCCCGGAGATCCAAAGACCGTCGTAGACGAGCCAGGGGTCCATGATTTGTCCCGTGACCCAGATCGCAGGAATGCCCGTCTGCGGCTGAAAGGCGGTATCGCGGGCCGCGCGCGCGAGTATGCGGCCGGCCGCGGCGGCCGACAGAGCGCCGAAGGAGGTATCGGCGGTTGCCAGCGTGGCCAGCAGCTCGCGGAATCGCTCCGCCGCTTGAAACTCCGCGCTGGACCATCGCGATCTGTGTGCCCACGGTCCCGCTTCGAGAGCACTCACCCAGTGGGACACCCAGCGGCTGAAGGAATGATGGCCTTCCACCGATTCGATGGCGCGCAGAAACGCACTCAAACGAGAGATCGCGGCAACGGGACCCGGGAGCTTTGCGCGCGACGCCGATTCCGCAATGCGGATCCACTCCTGCAAGTCCGCTTCATGTGGTCCACGGCGGCGGAGGATCAAGTCCAGGGCTGCGGCGGCGGCGGCGTCGGGGTCGGCCCCCGACGATTGCAGTTCCGGGGAGCGCAGCAAGGAACTGAACGCTTCGAAGGACACGCTCCCCGCGGTCGCCGCCAGTGAATCGAGTGCGGCTCGTACCGGTGCATAACGGCTGAGCGGTGTGCCGCCGGCGACGGCATACGAGCATGCCGTCTCGCCCGCGGTCAGCGAGAACCGTTCCGGCGTCAGGGCGGCATCGAACGCATCCAACACGTTCGCGCGCCGCAAGTTAAGATCCGGAATGCAGATCCACGCGCGGAAATCGGATGCCGAACGCAGACTCTCGCGCACCCACCCGGCGATGGCCGCGAGTTCCGCGTCAAGCGAGGCCGCCTGCACACGGCGAAGGTATGCCGGCTCGGGCGTCGCGGCGGGATACAGCATGGCGATTGCATGTTGCTGCAGCCACCTTCTCGCGACGGGGCGCCAGACCGGGCTTTCTATCCAGACCAAACCGCGCGAGTCGGGACGCGCGGACCCCAGCAGCTGATCTGACGCGATACATCCCAGGTCTCGTGTGCGGTCCTCGAAGCCTCGGTTCCAGCTGATGAGAGCAAGCGTTTCCTCTGTCGGATATGCGGCCAGGGACCCGATGGGAATGCCGTATTCGAACATTGCACGCCGGGCGCGCCGGGCGCTCCGCGCGGCCCCGCCAGGCTCGAGAAACTCGCCGCCGGCGGCACTGCCCTGCACGACGCTGCGCCACAATTCCCGCTCCTCGATGTCGCTCAGGACCCGTGGCAGGGAGGCATCCGACCGCTGTCTCTCGCCGTAGCGTTCCCTCAGCCAGCTTCCGAAATCGCGGATATTCGGTGTCGGCCAGACCTCATGGCCGGCTTCGATGTGCATCCGTTCCACGGCGTCGAACAGCGCCGCGGCGAGTTCGGTGTTCGGAACCAGGATGGTTTGGCCAGCGCCGGCGGCGTCGAACAAGCCGCGCGCCCCGCTTTGCACGCTTAGGCTCCCGCCCGTCAGCCCTTGCCGGCGACGACTTGAAGTGCCGGTGACGGCGCCGCCGCCGCGTGAGCATCGAGCAGTTCTTCGATACGGGAAAATACCGTGGAAAGAACCTGCGATTCGGGAAGATTCGTAATCCGAAAGCAATTCTTGTACGGCACGTTGAAGCTTACCCCGGGAGCCACCAACACATGCTTGTTCTCCAGCAACTCGAGCGCGAACAGTTGATCGTCGAAGCCGGGCAGCACATCCGCGCGAACCTCCACGAACGAATACAGCGCGCCCATCGGCCGCGCCAGGCGCAGATATCTGCTTCGTGCGACGCTGTCCAGAATGGTCTGACGCGACTCGAACAGCCGGCCGCCGGGACGGGTCAATTCCCGGATGCTTTGATGACCCCCGAGAGCGGTCTGCACGGCCCATTGGCCGGCGACGTTGCTGCACAGCCTAAGCGAACTCAAGAGCTCCAGGCCGCTCAAGTACTCGACCGCGTTTTCAACATCGCCGGAGAACACTGCCCAGCCGACTCGGTAGCCGCATGCGCGATACACTTTGGACAGTCCGCTCATCGTGCAGCACAGCGTACCCTGCACCAGCGTGGCCATCGGCACGAATTCCGCGCCTTCGTATAAAATCTGATCGTAGATTTCGTCCGAGAGAACCACCAGCCGATGCTTCTCGGCGAGGCGCGCAATCGCCGTGAGCGTCTCGCGTGAATACACTGCGCCCGTGGGGTTGTTCGGATTCACGATGACGATGGCACGGGTACGGCGGGTGATCAGCGCCTCGATCTCCTCGGCACTGGGCACGAAGCCGCGTTCCGGCCGGCAGGGATAGTGAACCGCACGCCCCGTGTTGAGGTTGACGGATGCGGTCCACAGCGGATAGTCGGGGCTCGGCACCAAGACCTCATCGCCCGGATTGAGCAGCGCCCGCAGGGTGAGATCGATGAGTTCACTCACGCCGTTGCCGATGAACACCTCCTCCGCGGTCACTCCCTTGACGCCGCGCTCCTGCTGCTGCATGACCACCGCTTCACGAGCCGGGAAAATCCCCTTCTGGTGGACGTAGCCCTCGCTGTGCCGGAGGTTCTCGATCATGGCCAAACGCATGGTCTCCGGGGTGCGAAACCCGAAGGCATAGGGGTTTCCGATGTTGAGCGACACGATGTCGTATCCGAGCCGCTCCAGCTCGAGCGCGCGCCGCGCCAGTTTGCCGCGGATTTCATAGCGGACGTTCGCCAACCCGTCGCTGACGCGCACGGTGGTGCGGCCGCCGGTGCGCTCGTTACCGAGACCTGGAGTTCCTGTTTTCATGCCGCCAAGAATACACGACCTCGCGCCACCGGTGGCAGGCCGCGGCATGCCGGACCCCGACCTCGTCGAGCGGCGGCGCGGTCAGCCGGCATTGGTCCTGCGCGTAAGCACAGCGGTCCAAGAAGGCGCAGCCGCCCACGCGCGCCGCGGCCGGCGGTATCTCATCGACCGCGGTAATCCGGATGGCTGACGGCACCCGCGTCGGGTCCGGGACCGCGGCGAGGAGAGCCTGAGTGTACGGATGCGCCGGCGCCTCGAACAGTTCGTCGCAGTCCGCCGCCTCCACCAGTCTGCCGCGGTAAATCACCAGCACGCGGTGGCTCAGATGGCGGATCACCGCAAGATTGTGGCTGATGAAGAGCATTGCGGTGCCGAGTTCCTTCTGCAAGTCGACCAGGAGATTCACGATCTGACCCTGGATGGACACATCGAGGGAACTGACCGGTTCGTCGCACACCAAGAGTTTCGGCCGCAGGATCATGGCACGTGCGATGCCGATTCGCTGGCATTGGCCTCCGCTGAATTCGTGCGGGTAGCGGCCGGCCATGCCGGGGGAGAGCCCCACCCGCTCCAGTATTTCCGCCACGCGGGCCGCGCGCAGGGGCGCCGATAGCGACGGCTCATGGATCATGAGCGGTTCACTGAGCGCGGCGCCCACGGACATCCGCGGATTCAAACTCGCGAGCGGGTCCTGGAACACCATCTGCAAATTGCGGCGCCGGCGCCGGAGTTCCGCGGGCCCGCACGACAGGAGATCGTCGCCGCCCACGGTAACGGACCCGGATGTCGCCGGTATCAGACGCAGGATGGCGCGCGCCAGAGTGGACTTGCCGGATCCCGATTCTCCGACCAATCCGACAGTCTCACCCGGCAGCAAATCGAAGGTCACGTCTTGCACGGCGGGAAACGCGCCGAAGTGCACGACCAGATTTTTCACGCTGAGCAAGGGGTCGTTTACGGCGGGCAAGAGATTGTTCACGCTGCGCAAGGGATCGCTCACGCCGGCAATGGATGGTGACAGGCCGCTTGATGCCCCGCCCCGCCAATGTCTCGAAGCACAGGCCGCTCCGATCGGCATCGTTCGCCCGCGAGCGGGCATCGCGGTGCAAAAGCGCAGCCTGCTTCGGGGCCCCCGGCGCTGGGCGCCTGGCCCGCCAAACTCGGCATCCGCTCGAGCCGCGGTCTGCGCAGGTCGGGCACGCATTTCAACAATTCGGCGGTGTAGGGGTGCACGGCGCGTCCCAGTATGTCCGCGGCGCCCGCGCTCTCCACGACTCTGCCGGCATACATGACGACGATGCGGTCTGCGAGTCCGGCTACCAGTCCCAGGTCGTGGCTGATGAGGACGATCGCCATGCGCGACTCCGCACGCATGGCCCGCAGGATCTCCATAATTTGCGCCTGCACCGTCACGTCGAGCGCCGTCGTCGGCTCGTCCGCGATCAGCAGCGTGGGCTCGCACAGCAGGCTCATGCCGATCATCACCCGCTGCCGCATGCCGCCGGACAACTCGTGCGGATACTGCCGCAGGCGCCGCCGTGCCTCGGGCACCCGCACGCGCTCCAGCGCGCGCAGCGCGGCCTTCTCGGCTTCACGCCACGACATGTGCGAGTGATTCACCAGGACTTCGGCGAGTTGGATGCCGATTTTCAAGTGCGGCGTCAGCGAGGTCATGGGGTCCTGAAAAATCATCGCGAGTTTCGAGCCGCGCACGCGATTGAGTTCCCAGGCCGACGCGCCCAGGATTTCCCGGCCCTCGAAACGCACGCTTCCGGCGGCGCATGCCCCGGCCGACAGCAGTCCCATGACGGCCATGAACGTCTGGGTCTTCCCGGAGCCCGATTCGCCGACGATTCCGACGCACTCGGCCGGACGGACGGCGAGCGATGCCTCGCGAACCGCCGCGATCGCGCCATACCGGTTCGTGAAGTGCACGCTCAGACTGTCGATATTCAATGCAGGCGTCACGTTGCCGCACCCTCACGCCCGACGATGGCGTCGCGCAACCCGTCGCCCACGATGTTCAGGCATACCAGAAGCACGGCGAGAACGCCTCCCGGCATCAACAGAATCCACGGAGCGGCCTCCATTTCACCGGCGCCCTCCGCAATCAACGTGCCGAGACTCGCATGGGGCTCCTGGACGCCGAGCCCCAAGAAGCTCAGAAAGCTCTCGAACAGAATGATCTGCGGTATGGTCAACGTCGCGTAGACGATGACCGGACCCAGCAAGTTCGGAACGACGTGCCGGAGGATGATGCGGCCGGGGCCTGCTCCGGAGGCAATCGCCGCTTCGATGAACCCGCGCTGCCGGATGCTCAAGGTCTGGCCGCGCACGATCCGCGCCATGGTGAGCCAACCGATGGCGCCGATGGCCAGAAAGAGCAGGTACGGGCTGCGGCCGAAAATGACGGTCAGGAAGATCACGAAGAAGATCAACGGCAGACCGCTCAAGACTTCGATGAAACGCATCATCAACTGGTCCCACCGTCCACCCGCGTAGCCGGCGACGGCGCCATAGGCAATGCCCACGCTCAGGCTGATGGCGCTGGCCACGCACGCCACCGCCAACGACACCCGCATTCCCTCGAGGGTGCGCGCGAACAGATCCCGGCCGAGCCGGTCCGTGCCGAGCCAATGAGCGCCCGTCAAGCTCGGGTAAGCGGCAACGTGCTCCCAATCGAGCGATTCGACGTTGTTCGGGTTCAACCACGGTCCGATCACGGCAATCGCAATCAACAGTACGATGACGCCGAATGCAAACGCAGCCACGGTATTCGACCGCAAGCGGTGAATTGCGCTCACCGGCCGAACCTGATGCGCGGATCGAGCCATGCGTACAGCATGTCGACGGCCAATCCCATCGCGATCAGCAACGCGGAATAGATGATCACCATTCCCATGACGAGCGTGTAGTCGCGGTTGAGCGCGCCCTGCACGAGGTATCGGCCGATGCCGGGCAGGCCCGCGATGGATTCCACCACCAGCGAACCGGTCATGATGGACGCAACCGCGGGCGCCAGATAGCCCGCCACCGGCAGAAGCGCCGGGCGCAGCGCGTGCCGCAAGATGACGATCCGCAGCGGCAGGCCCTTGGCGAATGCCGTGCGGATGAACGGGCTGCGCAAGACTTCCAGCATGCTTCCGCGAGTCATCCGCGCGATGATGCACAGTGGCGGCAGGCAAAGCGCGATCACAGGCAGCACGAGGTGCCGGATGGATCCCGGCTCCCAGCCCGCAACCGGCAGCCAGTGCAAGTAGATGCCGAACACGAGGCCGAGGAACGGCAACACCACGAAGGAGGGAACGGCAATGCCGAGTACGGCCAGCGACATGGCGGCGTGGTCGGCCGCCGAATTGTGGTGCAGTGCTGCATAGGTGCCCAGCGGAAGCCCGAGCCCCAGCGCGAGAATCAGCGCGAGGGCGCCGATCTGAAGCGTGACCGGAAATCCCTGCCCGATGAGCTCGGTTACGGTGAAGTCCTTGTACTTGAATGAGGGTCCGAAATCGCCGTGCGCGAGGGCGCTCAGGTATCTGCCGTACTGCGACCAGATCGGCAGGTCGAGGCCATATGCCGTCTGAAGATTGGCAAGGATTTCGGGTGGGAGGGTCTGCTCTTGATCGAAGGGCCCGCCGGGAGCGCCGCGAATCAGAAAAAACGCGGCCGTGATGATGATCAACAAGGTGGGTACTGCGCCGGCTAGACGCTTGATGAAATAGCGGACCATCGAACTTCAGTCTAGGAGCCTGTCTGAGTATTCCACGTGAGCCGCGTTGGCAAGGCCGTATATCCGTGCGATGCAGTTGGACTTGGCCCACACCATTGGATAGTGCGCGGGGAGCGGATGCAAGGCGCGCGGCTTGTCCATAGTAAGTACTATGGACAAGCCGAGCAACGCCGCAGACGCCCCCTCGCACGGATCCGTTGTCCCGCCATGGCGCAACGGTTGCGCACGAGCAAACGGCCTTGCCAACCCTTCGGGACCGGGCAGATTTCCCCTCATGCGGCGTTGTCGCCTCCTTATTGGGTCATTACCCAACAGCGTCGGCTCCGCCTTGCCTGAGGGGAAATCTGCCGCGGTCGCGGCCACGTGGAATACTCAGACAGGCTCCCCGGGATCGACCGCCTTATGGACAAGCGAAGCGGCGATCCATAAACTACCTCGCCAAATGATTAGCGTATACCACGGTAACGCTCAATCTCACCCATTAGTCCGAGGTTTCATGGAATCCACTCGCCCGATCCGCGCGCTGACGCGGGGCCTTGATGCACTGACCGTCCTGAATTCGCGCGACGGCGCCACCGTGTCGGAAGTCGCCCAGGAAATTCGCTTGCCGCGCACCACCGTGTATCGGATTTTGGAGACACTGTGCAACGCCGGCTTCGTGTATCGCGACGCCGCCGATGACCGCTATCGATTGACCGTCGAGGTGCGCCGCCTCAGCCACGGCGTCGACGACGACGCCTGGGTCGCGAAGATCGCCAAACCCCACATCGACGAGCTTTGCCGCGACATCGTATGGCCCGTATCCATCGCCACATTGTCCGGCCCCGGCATGATGGTCCGTGAATCGACGGATCACGAGACTCCGCTCGCGATCGAACGCTACTCCACCGGATTTCGTCTGCCGCTGCTCGCGTCGGCCGCGGGCCTCGTGTTCCTGGCCTATTGCCCCGACGATGAGCGCGAAGCGCTCATCGATGTCCTGGCGCGATCGAACAAGGAGGACGACAAACCGGCGCGGGTGCCGCGCGCGGAATTGCAGCGCATGCTGGCCGATATCAAGCGCGAGGGATACGCGACCTCGACCAAGACCCGGCGTTTGGTGGACGAAGTGAGCCTTGGCGTGCCGGTGAACTCACGCGACCGCTTCCTGGCTTCGCTCACGGTCCGCTTCATCACGTCGGCCGTGCCGTTGAAGACGGCGCTGGAGCGTTTCTTGCCCAAGCTGCGCCAGTGCTCCGCGGTTATCAACACATTGTATTCGGAACAACAATCCGATGCGCACGCGACCGGCGCACCGGAAACGGCTGCCTAAGGAGTGTCAATGCAGAAGATCATGGTTTGCATCAAGCGCGTCGTGGACTACAACGTGCGGATTCGCGTCAAGCCAGACGGCAGCGGCGTGATGCTGGACGGAGTGAAGATGAGCGTCAATCCGTTCGACGAAATCGCACTGGAGGAGGCGCTTCGGATCAAGGAACGTGTGGGCAACGTCGAGGTGGTTGCGGTCAGCATCGGCGTGGCCGATACCCAACAACAGCTGCGTACGGCGCTGGCGATGGGCGCGGACCGGGCGATCCTGGTCCAGACCGACGTGCCCGTGGAACCCTTGACGGCCGCGCAGGTTTTTCTTGCCCTGGCAAAGAAGGAAAACCCTGATCTCATCTTGCTCGGAAAACAAGCCATCGACGACGACGCCAACCAGACCGGACAGATGTTGGCCGCCCTCTGGGAGCGGCCGCAGGCTACCTATGCGTCCAAAGTTGAAATCAACGGCGAAAAGGCGGCGGTGACTCGTGAAATCGATGCCGGCCTGGAAACCATCGAAGTGGACCTGCCGGCGGTGATCTCCGTCGATCTGCGCCTCAATGAGCCGCGGTATGTCAAACTGCCCGACATCATGAAGGCCAAGAAGAAGCCGCTGGACGTGACCTCGCTGGATGCGCTCGGCGTCAGTGCCGGGCAATTTCTAAAGACGATGAAGACCGAACCGCCGGCGCAGCGTCAGAAAGGGGTGCTGGTCAAGGATGTGGCGGAACTCGTGGACGTTCTCAAAAAGAAAGGTTTGATCTGATGCATAAAGTACTCATCATCGGTGAGCATGACGGCAAGGCCTTGAACCCTGCCACCGCCAAGTGCGTCACCTGCGCGACGACCATTCCCGATGCCGAAATCATCATCGCCGTGTTCGGCGTGGATACGGCCGCGGTTGCCTCTCAGGCCGCCGCGGTGTCGGGGGTCAAAACGGTGGTGCGCGTGGACCGGCCCGAAAACGAACATCCGCTGGCCGCGATTTTCGCGCCGCAGGTGGCGGCGCTGGCCGCGGACTACAGTCATATCTTTGGCCCCTCGACGAGCTTCGGGAAGGACCTCATGCCGCGAGTCGCGGCGCTGCTGGGCGTCCCTCAGGTGAGCGACCTCATGGCCGTCGAGAGCGCTTACCGGTTTCGGCGCCCCATCTATGCGGGCAACGCCATCGTCGCGGTCGAAGCACCGGCATCGAGCAAGCTGGTCGCAACCGTGCGGGTCGCTTCGTTCCAAGCGGCGGCCGGCGGCGGTGGTGCCGCAGTTGAATCCAAGTCATTGGACGTCGCGCTGCCCACCCACACGCGGTACCTGGGCACCAAGTCCGGCAGCACCGATCGGCCGGACCTGCAGACGGCACGGCGGGTCATCTCCGGCGGCCGTGCACTCGGAAGCGCCGAGAACTTCAAGCTGCTATACAGCCTCGCGGATAAATTGGGGGCTGCCGTGGGAGCCTCACGCGCCGCGGTCGATGCAGGCTACGCGCCCAACGAAATGCAGGTGGGGCAAACGGGCAAGATCATTTCGCCGGAAATCTACTTCGCCGTCGGTATTTCGGGTGCCATCCAGCATCTGACGGGCATTAAGGACGCTCGCACCATCGTAGCCATCAACAAGGACAGCGAAGCGCCGATCTTCGAGGTGGCCGATGTGGGGCTCGTCGGCGACCTGTTCCAAATCGTCCCCGAATTCGAGCGCATGATAAGCGGTTAGGAGATCCTGGCTGCCCGGCGTGGTCCTGGCTGCCGGCGCGCGTTTTGGCTGCCCAGCGCGCGTCTTGGTCTAGCTGCCGGCGCGCGCGTCGATGGCCGACGCAGCTGCGTCGACGGCCCGGACCAGCAGGTCGGCGTGTTCCGGCAGGAACGGCATCGGCGGCCGTAGCTTGAGGATGTTCGCCAATGGCCCCTCGGCACCGATGAGGACGCGGGCGCGGGACGACAGGCCGTTCACGATTTTCTTCGTGCGCTTCTTGGCGGCATGCACGTCCGGTCCTTGAATCTCGAGACCCAGCAACAGGCCGGCCCCGCGCACTCCGCCCAGACACGGGTGCCGTTCGATCAAGGCGCTGAGTTCGCGGCGCAAATAATTCCCGGTGGCCTGAGCGTTTGCCATGAGCTGCTCGCCATCGAGCACCTTGAGCACCGCGAGCGCGGCGGCGGCCGCCACGGGATTGCCGCCGAAAGTCGAGAAGAAGCCGAATTTCGCCTGGAATGCCTCGATCACCGTCCGATTGGCAATCACCACGCCCATGGGATAGCCGTTCGCGACCGGCTTTCCCAGGGTCACGATGTCGGGGGCGAGTCCCGGCCGGGACGTTCCGCGCCGCTCAAATCCCCAAAAGTGCGATCCGGAACGGCCAAGCCCGTATTGAACCTCATCGGCCACGATCAAGCTCCCCGCCGCGCGCACCCGTGCCGCCACCGTGGAAAACCAAGCCGGGGGCGGATCGTGAATGCCGCTGCTGGTCAGCGCACTATCGATGAAAAACGCCGCCGGCGCGAATCCGCGCGCCGCGAGGGTGTATATCGCAAGGTCGGCGTCCTCGGTGACCGCCCCGAGATCAGCCTGGCCCATGGAGTCGTCCGCGGTCAACGTCGCCGGCGGTGCCGTCAAGGCCGCCACGCGCGGATCAACGGTACCGGCAGCCGGGGTGAGTGCCGCCACCGCGTCCGTGATGCCATGGTACGCATGAGCCATGACCAGGGCCCCTTTGTGGCCCGTAACGAATTGCGCCATGCGCCATGCAACATCGTTGGCCTCGCTGCCTGAATTGACGAATATGCAGGCATCCAGATGGGGAGGACATCGCGACGTCAGTGCCTCCGCATAGTCCAGAATGTTCTCGTGGAGGTATCGGGTATGCGAGGCCAGGGTGGCGGTCTGCTTCTGAATGGCGCGCACGACGGCCGGGTGGCAATGGCCGACGTGGGGCACATTGTTGTAGACATCGAGATAGGCGCGCCCTTGGGCGTCGTACAGCCACACCCCCTCGCCGCGCACCAGATGCAGAGGCTTGTCGTAGAAAAGCTCGGCACCGGCGCCCAGCAATCGATGGCGGCGGCTCACGTCGACCGCGGCGGATGCCGGGACCCCGGTACCTGCCGCGGCATGCCAGCCCAGGGTCAATGACGCCCGCCCGATCGTGCTCAACCGCTCGAGCGAGGCGGCGGCGTTCCCCGCCGCCCGGTCGAGCAGGCCTGCACCCTTGGCGTCATGGCGCCGCCGCCACGCATGGACCACGATCGTGACGGCGTGCCGGCCTGCAATGAGGTCATAGAGGACGTCGACATCGGCCGCAGTGAGCGTTTGGAGACGCCCATACCCCTCGAGAACGGCGGCCAGATCGTCGGGCTGCGCCAATGCCTCCGTGAGGAGCTCGGACATGGCCACGGCGGGCTCCAGAGCCACGGGCCCATGAATCATGTCCCCGAAGTCCAAGATTCCGCCCACGGTGCTGCCGGAGGCGTCGACCAGCAGGTTTGCCGGATGGCAATCGCCGTGTATCGCCTGGCTGCGCAGCCCCCGGATCGCCGGCAATCGCTCCTTGAGCGCCATCGCCACCTCCTCCACCCCGTGCCTGACGCCGGCGGGTTCGATGTAGGAAGCGAATTCCATGAGTTCCGGCAGACGACGCACATCCCAGGCGATGCGTTGGGCCAGTGCGGGGTGGAAGAATCCGTGCAATGCCCGATCCACCCGTGCCAGGGTGTCGCCGATGTTCCTGAGCAGGAGCGGGGATGCGGGCTTGGTGCTGCTAAGCAACCGGCCCGGCAGATATCCCATGAGGCAGGTCGCATAGGCGCGGCCGTCCTGCTCCGCCTGCCCCAGGTCCGCGCCCTGCTGGGTGGCAAAGATTCGCGGGACCGGCAGTGAGGGGTCTTGCTCGGCCAGGTGATGCAGCACCCGCACCTGGCAGTCCGTGGCGTGGGGGTCGGCGGCGCCATCCACGATCTTCAGAACGTAGTTGCGGGCATCCGCGGTGCGAATATGAAAATTGCAGTCCCGCTCGCCCGACAAAGGCGCCACGGAGACGGCCAGGCCGTAGACGTCGCGAGCTATCCGCTCGGCTTCGGCAACGCCGAAAACCGGCGGAGCGCTGCGCAGGGCCAGCAAGGCCGCAACTTACAGTTGTTTCAGAACGAAATCGGCTGCGGAGACCTTGAATTCACCGGGCGCTTCGATGTTGACGTGCGTCGCGACGCCGTTCTTGGCGACGATGGCGAACCGTTGTCCGCGATGTCCCATGCCGAAACCCGTCGCATCCAACTCGAGGCCGAGCGACTTTACATATTCGCCATTGCCGTCGGCCAGCATCAGGATCTTATCGCCGACCCCGCCGTGCTTGCCCCAGGCATTCATCACGAACACGTCGTTGACGGCCGTGCACGCGATGGTGTCGACCCCCTTCTTTTTGAGTTGCTCCGCCAGCTCGACGAAACCCGGCAAGTGCTTCGCATCGCAGGTGGGCGTAAACGCGCCGGGCACCGAAAACAGCACGACGGTCTTTCCGCCGAACAGTTCCTCCGTGCTCACCTTCTTCGGACCATCCTTGGACATGGTCGTGAACTTGCCCGCGGGCATCTTGTCGCCGACTTTGATGGTCATGTGGTCTTTCTCCGTTCGTAAGTTAATGGATTTCCGCTGCTGCGCAGCTGGCAAAAACGACGCTTTTTGCCAGCGGAAACGAAGCTGATGTCCGAAAAAGCGCCGCAGGCGACTTTTTCCAATGAACTAGGAGCCGAGCTTGTCGGAGTACAGCTCCCACAGCTTCAACACTCGCGGACTGATGTTCGGCACCTGCTTCAAGCCGCTGAAGGCCTTCTTCGCTTCCGCGTTGTTCTTCAATGCGACCTGCGCCCGGCCGAGATAGACGTAGGCCTCATCGAGATGCTTGATCCCCTTCTTCTCGATGCCCCGGGTGATGGCGGTGACCGCGGGCTGATAGTCGCCGGAGCCGTAGTAGACCTCGCCCGACTTGATGTCGAGTTCGCCCGCGGGGTTCTTGGCAGCCTCCGCATCGAACGCGGCCTCGCCCTTCTTGTCGGTCTCGGCGCGGGGCTTCAGAGTGTTCGCGAGGCGCGAGGCACGATCCTTGTCCTTCTGCTCGGTAAATTTTCCGGAGTTCATCGCCTTGTCGAGAACCGCCGCCGCTTCGCCCGGCAATGCGGCATCGCCCAGCAGCTGCGCCATTTCCATGTAATCGGAGCCGGCATTCATGGAGTCGGTGTCGTACATCACCCGGTAGATCATCAACAGATTATGGTCGTCGCGTTCGTCCTGACGCTCGATGCGCAGCAGCGTGTTCCAATAGTTGGTCTTGTTGGTGAGCTTGATGAGGTCCACCAGCACCGTGGCCATGGCCCCGTTGTCGCCGGCATCGGATGCGCATTGAAGCTTGAACTGGAACAGGTTCTCCTTGGGTGCTTCACCCGCCTTGCGAGCGGCTGAAATCGCCTTGTCGGCCCAGACGGCCGAGTTCTTGCAGTCCTTCTGCAGATAGTAGATCTGGCTCATCACCGCGAGGTCGTCGGCGTTTGCACTGCCGGCATCGGACACCTGCTTGCCGTACTCCAACGCCTTGGAATACTGCTGATTGCCGGCACTCAAACGGAACAGCATCCGGGTGGTCTTGGCCGCATCCTCGGCGGAGTATTGGCCGGTGGCGAGCGCCTGCTCGTAGTCCTGTTCCGCCTCCTTCAATTTATTGAGACGGACATTGGCGAAGCCCTTGAAGTCGTAGATGGTTTTCTTGTCGAATGGCGTCAGCGGCGACTTCTGCTCGGCAGCTTCGAGGTTTTTCAGCGCTTCCGCCCACTGACTCGCTTGCAATGCCTTCTGCGCGGCCGTCATTTCCTTGGCGATCACGCGGCTGATCTGCTGTTCCTTGGGCTTGTCGGCGGCCAGGGAAGACTGGGAGGTCAGGGCAAGGCCCGCGACCGCCAGCAGTACGCCTAGAAAGAGACCGGGCCGAACATACCGGGTGGATTGATTCATAACTTACCTCTTACCCAAGATTTGAATTTGTTTTGCGCGCATTCTCAAACGAACGGCGCGTCAAGGGCCTGACGCGCCGTGCTATCCGCCCGATCCTACTATTAGAACAAGTCGTTGTTGACGAATCCGATTTTCTTCAGTCCTCGGCTCTGCAAGTCGGCCAGGGTTTGCGCCACTTTTTCGTACTTGGCGAACTTGTCGACCTGGATATGCACTTCAGGTTGCGGATCCTTCGCGGCCTCGATCGAGATATAGCCCTGCATGGTGGGGCGATCCACCGCGCTCCCGTTCCAGGCCAGCGTACCGTCGAAATCGATCGTCAGATTGACAATTTCCGGCGGCGGCGGCGGAACGAAGTTCGGCGGCGGGGGCAAGGGGTTGTCGATCTTCACCGCGTGGGTCACGGGCGGCAGCGAGATGATGAAAATGATCAGCAACACCAACATGACATCGATCAACGGCGTCATGTTGATGTCGGTGAACGATTGGCCCTCGCCTTTGCCTACAGCCATTGCCATCTTAAAATCTCCTAGGGCGCTTCACCGGGGTGGAGCGGTGAGGTCAGGAATGCCACCTTACGGATGCCGATCTTCTGCGCGGCCACCAGAACCTGGCCCACGTACATGTAGCGCGCTTCGCTGTCGCCGCGAATATGGACTTCCGGCTGCGGCTGAACTTGCGCAGCCGCCCGCAGTTCGGCCAGCAGCGCAGCCTGATCGGCGAGCAGCCTCGCATTCCAATAGATGGCTCCGGATTTGTCGACCGCGATCGTCACGTCCTCCGGTTTCGTCTGCGTGGGCAAGTTGTTGGCCTTTGGAAGATTGACCTTGTGCTCCTTCAACGCCACCGGAACGGTGATGATGAAGATGATCAAGAGCACCAACATGACATCGACGAGGGGGGTCACGTTGATGTCCGACAGCACCTCGCCTTCGTCGGCGCCGCTCGCAGTCATTGCCATGGCTTTACGCTCCTAGCGGGCAGCAGCGGGGCTGGGCTTGACGGCCGGCGACGGCGCCTTCTCCATCCCCAATCCCATCTTGGCGCCAGAGATCAAATAGGCGTGCAACTCATGGGTGAAGTGGCTGACGGCTTCCTGCAGATTCTTGTTGCGACGCAATAGAACGTTGTATCCCAGCACGGCGGGCACGGCGACGAACAGACCGATGGCGGTCATGATCAAGGCTTCGCCGACGGGTCCGGCGACCTTCTCGATGGACGCCGATCCGGATGCGCTGATGGCGATCAGGGCGTGATAGATGCCCCACACCGTTCCGAACAGTCCGACGAACGGCGCCGTGGATCCCACCGATGCGAGCACCGGCAATCCGGCCTGCATGCGGCCGATGATGGAATCGGACGTTCGCTGCAGCGACTCGGTGATCCATTCGCTGGTGCCGATGGCGCCGGACAGACGCGCCTTGTTCGTCTCGTGATACTCGTACGCCTGCTTTCCGGTTTCCGCCAGGGCGCGGAACGGATTGGACGCGCCTTTCAATTTGACGAGCGCGTCGGTCAGGCTTCCCGAAGTCCAGAACTCCTTCTCGGCTTCGATGGCCTGCAGCCGCTGGCGCCGCTGGTCGAAGAACTTGGTGATCATGATGAACCACGTGAGCAGCGACATGATCAACAGGATGAGGAGGGTCGACCTTGCGACCAGGTCACCCTGTTGGATAAGCGCACCAAGGCCAAACGGATTTTCAACGGTAGTCTCTGACATGGACCGATTTCCTCTACGTAGACAAGTTTTGGTTACGAGTAAACATTTTCGCCCCGCTGCCGAGCGCTACTTATTAGTCAGTTTCCAAGCGATGGGCAAGGCCACCGTTTTTTCCACCGGTTTGCCGTCCTCGGTTGCAGGCAACATCTTCAATCCATGCACGGCCTTCAAACAGGCTTCATCGAGCCGCGGAAATCCGCTGCTGGTCTGAATGGCTTCACCGGAGATGCGCCCGTCGGACGCAACGGTCACCTGCACCGTGCATCGGCCTTCCTCGTTCGCGCGCTTCGATGCGTCCGGATACCACTCCTCGCCGATCTTCAGCGGATGCTTCGGATCCTGTCGCGGCGGAGTGCTCGCGTGCTGCACAACAGGAGCCGCGGCCACCGGCGCCGGTGCCACCGGGGCCGTCTGCGTCACCACCGCGATGGCATTCGTTTGCTCCTGAGGAGCTTGAATGTCGACGAATTCGGGAGGCGGAACGTAGGGCTTGATTTCTTCGAGCTTGGGCGGGGGCGGCGGCGGTTTGTCGACGTCTTTGGGTTTGTCGATCTGGGCGATTTCCACCGGCGGGATGATCGACGACGCCAGGCGCTTCGCAAGACCGGTATAAAATGCCCAACCTACGACGACATGCAAAAGGATGACGACCAGGAAGGCTCCGCCTCGCCGGCCGGAAAATAATGATGGCTCTTCGTATTTATACATAAGTCTTGTTTCGACCCTGCCCTGCGATTTCTCTTATAAGTGCACCGCGCGCGCTTACCCTCGGAAGAGTACTGCACAATTTTGCCCGCGTGTCTGCGCGTCCATACGCGCGGCCCTCACACGCGTGCGTTACACGCCACCTTCGCTCACGCCGCAATGGATTTTCAGCAGCGTCCCTTGTGAGTTCCTTTCGGTGAGTAAAGAGCCTGACACATATCCCGCCCGAACTGCAAGCACGACTTGACTTACTCCAAATCCGTTACGGCGCCCAGCGAAGCGCTGCTAACCGCCTTGGAATATTTTGCCAATGCACCGCGTCGCGCGTAAGGCTTCGGCGCCGTCCAGGCCCTGCGCCGGCGCTTGAGTTCTGCGGCGCTGACGTGCAGCGTGATTTCTCGACGCTCCGCATCAATGCTGATCTCATCACCCGCCTTGACCAGCGCCAATGGCCCGCCGACCGCCGCTTCGGGTGAGACATGTCCCACCACGAACCCATGGCTGCCCCCCGAGAACCGGCCGTCGGTAATGAGTGCAACCGAATTGCCCAATCCCCTGCCCATGATGGCCCCCGTCGGGCTCAGCATCTCGCGCATGCCCGGGCCGCCCTTCGGTCCCTCGTACCGAATGACCACCACGTCGCCCGGTTTCACCTTGCCGCCCAGAATACCCTGCAGCGACTCCTCCTCGGTATTGAATACACGCGCCCGGCCATTGAAACGCAAGCCCTCCTTTCCTGTAATTTTTGCAACGGCGCCCTCGGGAGCGAGATTGCCGTAGAGAATGACCAGGTGACTGTCCTTTTTGATGGGGCTGTCGAGCGGCCGCACGATTTCCTGGCCGGCCGGATAAGGCTCGACCGCACGCAGGTTCTCCGCCAGCGTCCTGCCCGTCACGGTGAGACAATCGCCGTGCAGCATCCCTGCGTCCAGCAGCGTCTTCATCAGTGGTTGGATTCCGCCGACGGCCACCAGTTCCGACATGGAATAGCGGCCGCTGGGCCGCAGATCGGCGAGTACCGGAACGCGCTTCCCAAGCCGCGTGAAATCGTCCAAGGCGAGCTTTACGCCCGCCGACGAGGCGATGGCCAGCAGGTGCAGGACGGCGTTGGTGGAGCCGCCCAGCGCGATACACACGGTGATCGCGTTCTCGAACGCCTTGCGCGACATGATCTGCCGGGGCCGGAGGCCGAGCTTGACGAGATTGACGACCGCGGCGCCGGCTCGCGAGCAGTCGTCCCGCTTCTGAGCGGACACCGCATCCTGAGCGGAACTATTGGGCAGACTCATGCCCATCGCCTCGATGGCGGAGGCCATCGTGTTCGCCGTGTACATTCCGGCGCATGAGCCCGGTCCGGGAATCGCGGTTCTTTCGACGAATTTAAGTTGCTTTTCCGACACCGTGCCCTGCGCGTAGCCGCCCACCGCTTCGAACACCGAGACGATGTCGCGCTTGTCGGTACCCGGGCGGATCGTGCCGCCGTATACGAAGATCGCGGGCCGGTCGAGCCGTGCCAGCGCCATGAGGCAGCCCGGCATGTTCTTGTCGCAGCCGCCGAACGCGACGACGCCGTCGAATCCCTGCGCGCCGACCACGGTCTCGATCGAATCGGCGATCACCTCTCGGGAAACCAGCGAGTAGCGCATGCCGGGAGTGCCCATGGAAATGCCGTCCGACACGGTGATCGTCGCGAAGATCACCGCCTTTGCGCCGTGATCCTCCACCCCGGCCGCCGCCAGCCGCGCCAGCTCGTCGATGTGCATATTGCACGGCGTCAGATTGCTCCAGGTGGAAGCGATGCCGATCTGCGGCTTGTTGAAGTCGCCGTCGGTGAAGCCCACGGCGTGCAGCATGGCGCGCGCCGGCGCCTGCTTGATGCCGTCGACGACGAGACTCGAGTAACGACGGGTATCGACGGAGCGGGGATTTCTTTTCATGGCGATTGACTTGAGGTGGTGGGAAACTCGGCGCGGAGCTTAAGACTGCTCGTTGCCCGAGCGCAACTAACCGCAGACCTTTGGTCAGCGGGAAAAGACTCCATAGCGCTCCGCCAGGTACCGGTATACACCGCGCACCGCATGCGCCTCGGCGCCCACCCCGCGGCCCGGACGTTCCTTGGGATTCCAGGCATACAGATCGATGTGCAGCCAGTCCGGCGTCTCGGTCACGAAGCGCTTGAGGAACAAGGCGCCGAAGATGGCTCCCGCGAATCCGGAGGCGGCCACATTGTTCAGGTCCGCGATCTTGCTGCCGAGCTCGTCGTCGTATCCGGCCCACAACGGCATGGGCCACAGCGGATCGTGCTCCGCGGCCGCGACGCGCGCGAGGCTCTGCACCGTGGCGTCATCGCTGCCGAACAAGGCCGGCAATTCGGGACCCAGGGCCACGCGCGCCGCCCCGGTCAGGGTGGCGAAGTCGATGATGAGGTCGGGACGTTCGGCGTCGGCCAGAGACAGGGCGTCGCAGAGGACCAGGCGGCCCTCCGCGTCGGTGTTGCCGACTTCCACCGTCAAGCCCTTGCGGGTCTCCAGCACGTCGCCGGGCCGGTAGGCATTGCCGCCGATGGAGTTCTCAACGGCCGGCAGGAGCACGCGCAACCGGGCCCTGACCCCGGCGCGCATCAGCAGGTTCGCCAGCCCCATCGCGACCGCTGCGCCGCCCATGTCCTTTTTCATGAGCGCCATGCCCGAACTCGGCTTGATGTCCAGGCCGCCGCTGTCGAAGCACACGCCCTTGCCGACGAGAGTCAGGCGCGGCAGAGCCTCGCCGCCCGACGGAGACCACCGAATGTCGACCAGCCGGGGAGCGGAGGCGCTCGCGCGTCCCACTGCATGGATGGCGGGAAACTTCGCCGCCAGCAGCTCCTCGCCCACCCACTGCCGGTAGCTTGCGCCATGCCGCTCGGCAAGTTGCCGCGCCGCCGCAGCCAGTTCCGCAGGTCCCAAGTCGCCGGCCGGCGTGTTGATGAGGTCGCGCGCCAGCTTCAGGGACTCGGCGGCATGGGTCACGAAACCCTGATCCGCATTCGGGCAGGCGTCGATGGTGGCGGGCCGATCCGACTTGCTCGGGCGATACCGCTCGAAACGATAGGAGCCGTATGCGAACCCCAGGGAGAGCTGCGTCGCGTCCGCGTCGCTCCAGCCTTGCGCGAAACGGAAACGGCGCGGCGGCAGACGTTCGGCGAAACCGGCGGCATGCCACATGGACAAGCCGCCCTGGCGTTTGCCCAAGCCCCCGACGGCCATATCCAAGCCGCCGCTCGGATCCGGCACCAGCAGAACGCGGTGCTTCTCGCCCTTGAAATTGTGCTCGGCCAACCAAGCCTTGACGAACGGCGTGCGCGCGGCGCGCCACTCGTCGACCTCATCGTCGTACAACAACCAGAGTGGAATCGAATGGGCATCGGCAATCATGGATGGCAAACCTCGCTGCGGTACGGGCCGCTGCAGCTCTTGCATCATATGAGATTCTGTGTTGCTATTTACGGCTAGTTTTAAGGGCGCTGCACGATTTTTACGGACCCCGCTCGGGCTGTGAAGCCTTCGAGGCGGGGTCTTGTGTTTTAAAGGAGCACTACATGCGGTTGTATTCGCAAAAAGACGTCGACAAGAAAGCACTGCAAGGGGCCCGCATCGCGATCCTCGGCTATGGCAGCCAGGGCCGCGCGCACGCACTCAATCTGCACGACAGCGGATTCGACGTCGTGGTGGGGACCCGCAAGGGCGACAGCTGGAACAAGGCCAAGAAAGACGGCCTCCGGGTGATGGAACCCAAGGAAGCCATCAAGGGCGCAAAGTTGGTCGCCATGCTGGTGCCGGACATGACCCAAAGGGCGTTGTACGACGAACTGAAGGCGGACTTCGAGAAGGGCGCGACCCTGCTGTTCGCGCACGGCTTCAACGTGCACTTCAAGCAGATCAAGCCGCGCAAGGATCTGGACGTGGTGCTCATCGCGCCCAAGGGTCCCGGCGACCTCGTGCGCCGTCAATATCAACAGGGCCGCGGAGTGCCGTGCCTGATCGCGGTTGCCCAGAACCCCACTAGACACGCGAAATCAAATGCGCTGGCTTACGCCGGCGGCATCGGCGGCACGCGCGGCGGTGTTCTGGAGACCACCTTCGCCGAGGAGACCGAAACCGATCTGTTCGGCGAGCAAGCGGTGCTCTGCGGCGGCGCGACGGAACTCGTCGTGAAAGGCTACGAGACGTTGGTCGAAGCGGGATACCAGCCCGCAGTGGCATACTACGAGTGCCTGCACGAGTTGAAGCTCATCGTCGACCTGCTGCACGAGGGGGGCATCACCAAGATGCATCGCTTCATCAGCGAAACCGCCAAGTACGGCGACCTCACCCGCGGACCGCGAATCGTGAACAAGGCCACCAAGAAAGAAATGAAAAAGATCCTGGGTGAAATTCAACAGGGCAAATTCGCGCGCCAATGGATTTCAGAGACCAAGACGGGACGCAAAAAGTACTCCAAGCTGCTCAAGGCCGATCTCAAGCATCCAATCGAAAAGGTCGGAGCCCAGCTGCGCGCCCGCATGCCCTGGCTGGAATCCGCCAAGGCTTAGAGTGCGCTCATGAGCGGTCGTACCCTCTTCGACAAGGTTTGGACGGCGCACGAAGTGGTGCCGGAGAGCGCGGATACGCCCGCGGTTCTCTACATCGATCTGCACCTCATTCATGAGGTCACCTCGCCGCAGGCGTTCAGCGTCCTGAAGTCGCTGGATCTGCGCGTGCGGCGCCCCGATCGAACCTTGGCGACCATGGATCATTCGACGCCGACCGTGACCGAACAGGTGTTCGGCAAGATTCCCATCAAGTTGGACGCGGCCGCGAAACAGGTCCGGCAGCTCGAGAGCAATGCCGCCGAATTCGGGGTGGAGCTGTTCGACATGCGCGATGCGCGGCGCGGCATCGTACACGTCATCAGCCCGGAACTGGGCTGCACGCAGCCCGGGATGACCATCGTCTGCGGCGATAGTCACACGAGCACGCACGGCGCATTCGGCGCCCTCGCTTTCGGCATCGGCACCACCGAAGTCGGCCACGTGTTTGCCACGCAGTGCCTGCTGCAGCGCAAGCCGAAGACCTTTGCCGTCAATGTCGAGGGCGAGCTGCGGCCCGGCGTGACCGCCAAGGACCTCATTTTGCACATCATCGGCCGGATCGGCGTGTCCGGCGGCACCGGACACGTGCTCGAGTATCGGGGATCCACGATTCGCGCACTGTCCATGGATGAACGCATGACCATCTGCAATATGTCCATCGAGGCAGGTGCGCGTGCCGGCATGATTGCACCAGACGAGACCACCTTCGAGTATTTGAAGGCCAAACCACGCGCACCTCAGGGCGTGGAATGGGATGCCGCGTTGCCACGCTGGCGCGCGCTCTGCACCGATCCGGATGCGCGCTTCGACGCCTCCGTGGACATCGATGCGTCCACCCTCGAGCCCATGATTACCTACGGCACCAATCCGGGCATGGTGATGCCCTTGGGCGGCGCCATTCCGCGGATCTCGGGCAATGCGGTGTACGACAAGGCGCTCGGATACATGGGGTTCCATGGCGGCGAAGTCATGTTGGGCAAACCCGTCGACGTGGTGTTCATCGGAAGCTGCACCAATGGCCGGCTGGAGGATCTCAAGGCCGCTGCCAGCATCTTGAAGGGCCGCAAGGTGGCGGCCGGAGTCAGGCTGCTCATCGTGCCGGGTTCGCAGCAGGTCAAGCGCGACGCGGAAAGCTTGGGGCTGGCACAGATTTTCAAGGACGCGGGTGCCGACTGGCGCGAGTCCGGATGTTCGATGTGCCTGGGGATGAACGGCGATACGGTCGGTGCGGGGCAATACTCGGTGAGCACCAGCAACCGAAATTTCGAAGGACGCCAGGGCGTGGGAGCGCGAACCTTGCTGGTGAGTCCCATGACCGCCGCCGCCACCGCCGTGCAAGGCAGGATCGCCGATCCGAGGGAGTTCTTGTAATGGAGCCTCTTCAGCGGGTGCATTCGAAGACCGTGGTGATCGGCTCCACCAATGTCGACACCGACCAAATCATTCCGGCGCGGTTCTTGACGACGACGACCAAGGATGGCCTCGGCAAGCAGCTGTTCGCCGACTGGCGCTACCTTGCGGACGGCGCTCCCAACCCGGCCTTCATTTTGAATCGTCCCGAAGCTGCCGGTTGCCAGGTCTTGGTGGCCGGACGCAACTTCGGCTGCGGTTCCTCGCGCGAACATGCGCCCTGGGCATTGCTGGACTACGGCATCCGCGCCGTCATCAGCACCGAGATTGCCGACATCTTCAAGAGCAATGCCCTGAAGAACGGCTTGCTGCCCGTCACCGTGGGCGACGCCACGGCGAGATGGCTGCTCGAGAATCCAGGCGCCGAAGTCGACATCGATCTGGCCGCGGCGCGATTGACCTTGCCGGACGGCACGGCGACGAGCTTTCCCATCGAGGCCTTCGCTCGCCATTGCCTGCTCCACGGCATCGACGAGCTCGGCTATCTGCGCAGCAAGCTCGACGTGATCGAAAGCTATGAGGCCGCGCGCCGGTGGTGAGGGCGACCGTTGCGGTGCTGGCTGGTGATGGTATCGGCGGCGAGGTCACGGCCGAAGGCGTGCGCGCACTCGCGGCGGTGGCAAAGAAATTCGGCCACTCCCTGGAATTCGAGCACGCGTTGCTCGGCGGCGCCGCCATCGACGCCACCGGCGAGGCCCTGCCGGCGGCCACGCTTGCGCTGTGTCAGCGCGCCGATGCCGTGTTGCTCGGCGCCGTCGGCGGCCCGCAGTGGTCCGCTCCAGATGCAAGGGTGAGGCCGGAGCAGGGTCTCCTGGCATTGCGCAAGGCACTCGGCCTCTTCGCCAATCTACGCCCCGTGGTCCCTCATCCGGCCGTATTGGACGCCTCCCCGATCAAGGCGGAACTGCTGCAGGGCGTCGATATCATGGTGGTGCGTGAATTGACCGGCGGCATTTATTTCGGCGACAAGCATCGCACCGCGACAGAAGCCGTCGACGTGTGCCGCTACACCGTCGTCGAGATCGAGCGGGTGGTGCGGCTGGCCGCGAAGCTGGCACAGGCGCGCCGGCGCCGGTTGACGTCCGTCGACAAAGCCAATGTTCTCGAAACCTCGCGGTTATGGCGGTCGGTGGTGGACCGGATACTTCCCGCGGAGTTTCCGGAAGTGAAATTCGAACACATGCTGGTGGATTCGGCGGCCATGCATCTCATCAGGCGGCCGCGGGATTTCGACGTCATCGTCACCGAGAACATGTTCGGCGACATCCTCACCGACGAGGCATCGATGCTGGCGGGCTCGCTGGGCCTGTTGCCGTCCGCCTCGCTGGGAGCCGAAGGCCGCGGCGGGCTGTTCGAGCCCATCCATGGATCCGCGCCGGACATCGCCGGCCGCGGCATCGCGAATCCCTACGCCGCCATTTTGAGCGCCGCCATGCTGCTGCGGTATTCGCTCCAGCTCGAGGCCGAGGCACGCGCGTTGGAAAGCGCCGTCTCCGCGGCCGTCGTCGGCGGCGCCCTGCCCGCCGATCTCGCCAAGCCCGGCGTCAAACCGGTGTCGACGCGGGCGGCGGGGGACGCGGTCCTGGCCGCACTTTAGCGGCGCTTCCTCAGCGGCGCCTCTCAACGACGCGCATTGGCGACCCGCGCAGCGCCCGCCGACTCCGGCACGCGCAGCGCCCGCTCGAGGCCGGCAGCCAGATCCGCAACCAGATCGTCCGGATCCTCGATCCCCACCGACACCCGCAACAACCCCGGGCCGATTCCGGCGCGCAGGCGTGCCGTTTCGTCCATGCCGGCATGCGTCATGCTGGTCGGGTGTGCGATCAGGCTTTCGACGCCGCCCAACGATTCCGCCAGGGTGAAGCACTGTAGTCCCTCGAGGAACGCCTGCACCGCCGCTTCGCCGCCGTTCAATTCAAAGCTCAGCATGGCGCCGAATCCGCTTTGCTGCTTCTTCGCCAGGTCGTGGCCCGGATGGCCGGCGAGTCCGGGGTAGTACACCTGCCGTACGGCGGCATGACCATTCAAGGCCTCTACGACGGCCACGGTATTCTCCTCATGCACCCGAGTTCGCGCATGCAAGGTGCGCACCCCGCGCAGTGTCATGAAGCTGTCGAAGGGCGCGCCGGTGACTCCGATGGCGTTCGCCCACCAGGCGAGGTTCTGGGTCAGTTCCGTGGTGGCCGCAATCACCGCGCCACCGACCACGTCGCTGTGACCGTTCAGGTACTTGGTGGTCGAGTGCATCACCAGGTCCGCTCCGAGAGCCAGAGGCTGCTGCCACACGGGTGAGAGAAAGGTATTGTCCGCGGCCACCAGGGCGCCCGCCGCATGCGAGGCGTCCGCGACGGCGCGGATATCCACGATGCGCAGCAGGGGGTTGCTCGGAGTTTCGATCCAAACCAATGCCGGCTTGCGCCCAAGCGCCGCCGCGAGTCCGGCGGCATCGCTCTGGTCGATGAAATCGACGATCAAGTTGCCCTTTTTCTCGAGCGCCGCCAGCAGCCGGTAGGTGCCGCCATAACAATCGAAAGGCGCCATGACGCGCGCGCCGGCCGGCAAGGTCGCGAGGATCAGGGTGATCGCGGCAAGCCCGGTGCAGGTCACCACCGCGCCGGCACCCCCCTCGAGATCGGTGAGCGCGCCCGCCAGTTGATCGCGAGTCGGATTGCCCGACCGGGTGTAATCGTACTGCCGCGGCTGCCGGTAGCCTTTGAAGGCAAAATTCGTCGACAGATAAATCGGCGGCACCACGGAGCCGTGCTGTGCGTCCGATTCCAGCCCGGCGCGTACCGAGCGCGTGGCGATGCCCTTTTTACCAGGGGTTTCTTTACCGGGGGTCCTTTTACTCATATCGTCTACTCCGCGAGGGCGTCTTGCAAAATGGGGTTGAGTACCGCGCTCTCTTTCAAGAACGCATCGTGTCCGAAAATCGAATTGATCTCGACGAGCCGCGCGGGGCCGCCGAGCCGCGCAGCCAGCGTCTGCATGTCGCCGAAGGGCACCAATTGATCCTCGCGGACGGCGATGAGCGTGGCCGGCGTGCGCACTTGTGCGGCGTCCACCACATGCAGATCGATGGATTCGCTCAACGCGAGGAAGGACTCGGCGCGATATTTCTGCACGTAGTCGTCGCCGCGCGCGAACAAGTAGCCCTCGACGGGAAAGCGGAAGCGCTCCGTATCCCGGACAGGCGGCCCGCTGAAGCGCATCGCGAACTCCGTCTGGCTGCGGTACGTCGCCATGGCCAGGGCCCGCGCGAGTTTGAGGCCGGAGGGGCCGTCGCCGCGCGCGATGGCTTCGCGCACGATCTGCCGCTGCACACTGCGCCAGGCGGTGGACAAGACCTGCGGCCGGTCGGCGGCGCTCACGACGACGATGCGGGCCGACAGCGCGGGGTAGCGGGCCGCGAAACTCAAAGCCACCATGCCGCCGTAAGATGCGCCGACGATGGCGTGCAAGGACCCCAAGCCCAGATGCAGCACGACCTGACGCAGCACCTCGGCCTGATCGAAGGAACTCACCGGCGGGAACCGGGCTGCGCCGTCGGGCGTGGAACTCAAACCCAGACCGCCCAGGTAATCGAGGCCGAGCACACGGAACCGGGTGGAATCCACCCCGAGGTTCGGTCCGACGGTGGCGGGCCACCACCCTTCCGGACCAATCAGATTGCGGTGGGCCGAAATCCCGCCCAACACCGCCACCACCGGTGCATCGGCGGGACCCTCCAGCCGGAAGGCAACGCGCGGGTGGGGAAGCGAATCGCCGTAATGCAGCCGCCACGATGCCGGCAGATCGAGCACGGCATCGGCCAGGGTCGAAACACTAAAGTGATTATCGGTCAAGTCTCGCGCCACCAAATCTCTCGCTCCTTCCAGGTTGACCTAACCCCTGTGGAGCACGGCGCTCGTAGGCGGACGGACGGCGCAAGGCCGTACAACTCGCCGCTCATCTACCGGCGCCGAGCCCATCGCTCGAACGCCGCAGGAGTTGGCACCGTTCCTAGGCAAATCCCGTGATTCTTAAGGTGGTTGCCCCGGCTTCTAAGGGCCTTTCCCTCAGCCGGTCTAGATAAGCCCGTGAATCTTAAGGATGCAATTCGGCGGCGTCAAGCGGCTGCTTGCACGAACCCTCACAATGTATTAATGTACTAATGCGTTAATACACGATGGTGTGCCATGAAGACCAACCGTCCCGTCACCGTCCGCCAGGAACAGCAGCACGAGCGCGACCTCTGCACTGCGATTTTGGCGCTGCGCAGCGTTGAGGAATGCCGCAGTTTCTTCCGCGACCTGTGCACGCCCGCCGAATTGCAGGCCATGGCGGACCGCTGGGCGGTGGTCGAGCTTCTCGAGCGCGGCCTGCCCTATCGCGAGATCCACAGGCAAACCGGCGTCAGCGTCACCACGATCGGCCGGGTGGCTCGCTACCTGACGTCGGGAAACGGCGGCTACCGCGCCGTCACCGATCGGTTGAATGCGAATCCCTGACATGAATGCGGATCCCTGACATGAACGCGAGCCCAGACATGAACGCGAAGCCTGAGATGCGGTTGAAGATCGCCATACAAAAGAGCGGCCGGCTCACCGACAGCTCCCTCGACCTGTTGTCCCGCTGCGGCCTCAAATTCAGCCGCGGCAAAGACCAGCTCATGTGCTACGGAGAGAACATGCCGCTCGACGTGCTGTTCGTGCGCGATGACGACATACCGGACCTCGTCCAGGAAGACGTCTGCGACCTTGGCCTGGTCGGCCTCAACGTCGTCGAGGAGAAGCGCCTCGCGTTCCAGGCCCGCGGCATCTCGCCGCTGTTCGAGGCGGTGCAGCTGCTGGATTTCGGACGCTGCAAGCTGTGCATCGCGGTTCCCGACGGATTCGAGTACCGCAGCGCGGCGTCGCTCCAGGGAAAGCGAATAGCGACGACGTATCCGAACATCCTGTCGCGATTTCTCGCCGAACGCGGCATTGCCGCCGAGGTGGTGGTGCTGTCCGGTTCGGTGGAGATCGCACCGCGGCTCGGTCGTGCGGATGTGATCTGCGACCTGGTTTCGACCGGCTCGACGCTGGCCGCGAACCATCTTCGGAAAGCCGAGACCGTGCTGGAAAGCCAGGCGGTGCTGATCCGCACGCCGATTCCCATTCCACACGAAAAACAGGACTGGACTCATCGCCTGTTGATGCGCATCGACGGGGTGGAACAGGTGAAGGGCAGCAAGTACATCATGCTGCATGCCCCCCGGTCTGCGCTGCCCGCGATCGCGAAACTGCTTCCCGGAAGCGAGTCACCCACTGTCATCCCCCTGGAGGGCCGGGGCGACCGGGTCGCGGTGCACGCCGTGTGCAGGGAAAACGTGTTCTGGGAGCTGCTCGAGGACCTGAAGAGCGCCGGCGCCACATCCGTGCTGGTTCTCCCGGTCGAGAAAATGCTGGCGTAGCGGCCGGCCCTCCGCCATGCGCATACTCGATTGGAAATCGCTGTCGCCGCCGGAGCAAGCCGCCGCGTTGCAGCGCCCGGCGCAGCGCGATGCCGAAGCCGCCACCGCTGCCGCCCGCCTCATCATCGATGCGGTCAGATTGCACGGCGATGACGCACTCAAGGAGTTTACCGAGCGCTACGATGGCGTCCGGTTGGCGGACCTTGCGGTGTCGGACCAGGAGTTCGACGCTGCCGAGCGGGCGTTGAGCCCTGCCCAGCACGCAGCCATCGACACCGCCATATCCACGGTGCGCGCCTTTCATGCCGCACAAGGTGCGGCGCCCCTGCGCGTCGAGACGGCGCCGGGCGTGATGTGTGAGCGCTTCAGCGTCGCGATCCGCGCCGTGGGACTGTATGTGCCCGCAGGCTCGGCTCCATTGCCCTCGACCGCCATCATGTTGAGCGTACCCGCTGCGATTGCGGGTTGCCCGGTGCGCGTCATGTGCACGGCGCCGACGCGCCGCGGAACGGCCGACCCCGCGGTACTGGTCTGCGCCCGCAAGGCCGGCGTCAATCAGGTGTTCAAAGTGGGGGGAGCGCAAGCCATCGCTGCCATGGCCTATGGGACGGCGTCGATTCCGAAATGCGACAAGGTGTTCGGTCCCGGCAACGCGTGGGTCACCGCGGCGAAACTTCTTGTTGCGAACGATGCCGCGGGCGCCGCCGCCGACCTGCCCGCCGGGGTCACCGAGGTCATGGTGATCGCCGACGACGGCGCACGCGCCGAGTTTGTCGCCGCGGACCTGCTCGCACAGGCCGAGCACAGCGCCGACGCGCAGGCGCTGATGGTCACGACGTCGGCGGTCCTCGCGGCGCAGGTGGCGGAACAAGTGCAGCGACAGCTGGGTGCGCTGTCGCGCGCCGCCATTCTGTCGAAGTCGGTCGCCCATATGCGTCTGTTGGTGGTCGACTCGCTCGAGACCGCCTTCGAGGTGGCCAACGATTACGCGCCGGAACATCTGTTGCTCGAGATCGAAGAGCCGCGCAAGTGGCTGAACCGCGTCACCGCGGCGGGAGCGGTGTTCCTGGGGAGCTGGTCGCCGGAATCCATGGGCGATTACTGCAGCGGTCCCAATCACACGCTGCCCACCTATGGTTACGCCAAATCCCATAGCGGTCTCGCGCTCGAAGATTTCCAGAAACGCATCACCGTGCAGGAGCTCTCGCCCGCCGGGCTCAAGGGCCTTGGAGCGACCGCGCAGATCCTGGCCGGACTCGAAGGATTGGACGCCCATGCCGCTGCAGTGACCATTCGGCTGGCCGCGCTCGAACGCGGCGAGACCGCTGCTCGGTGCGGCGAAACCGCACGCCGCCGGGATGTGCGCTCGTGAATCCCGCCTTGTCGCTCGCACGCCCGGAGATTCTGACCCTCAAACCCTACTCGCATGCCGCCTGGCTGCCCGCGTTGACCCGCCTGCACGCCAACGAGGCGCCATGGCGGCCGCCGGGCGATTCGACCGAGGCAGGCCTCAACCGCTACCCGGAACCGCAGCCGCAGGCATTGGTCCGCCGTCTGGCGGAGGTCTACGACGTTTCCGCGGAAATGCTCCTGGTCGCCCGCGGCAGCGACGAAGCCATCGACGTATTGTCGCGCATCTATCTGCGCGCCGGGGTGGACGCGATCCTGCAATGCACGCCGACCTTCGGCATGTACCAGGTTGCCGCGCGCATTCAGGGCGCCGACGTGGTCGAGGTGCCCCTCGATCGTTCGCTGGGATGGGCGGTGGACGTCGACAAGGTGCTGGCCGCGTGGAACCCACGGGTCAAGCTGGTGTATCTTTGCTCGCCCAACAATCCCACCGCCAACCTTTTCGACACCGGGGCGATCGAGACGATTTGCACGGCCCTCGACGGCAAGGCGATGGTGGTGATCGACGAGGCCTACATCGAATGGTCCAAGGCACCGAGCCTCACCCCCTGGCTCGCGCGGTTTCCGACGCTCGCCATCCTGCGCACGCTGTCGAAGGCGCATGCGCTGGCGGGAGCGCGCATCGGCGCCCTGCTCGGATCCGCGGACATGATCCAATTGGCGAAACGGGTGATACCGCCCTACTCCCTGGCGCAGCCCACCATCGAAGCGGCGCTGCGCGCACTGCACCCGCGCGAAATTTCCGCCTCGCGGGCGCGCATGGACGAGTTGCTCCTGGAACGCGAGTATCTTGCAAGGCGGCTTCAATCGTCGCCCTTGGTCGACAAGGTGTGGCCCAGCGACTCCAATTTTCTGCTGCTCGACTGCCGGGATGCCGACGCCTTTCTGCAGAGAGCCATTGCGGGCGGCCTGATCGTGCGTGATTTACGGAGCAATGCGGCGCTGCCGAAGTCGCTGCGCGTCTCCGTGGGCACGCGCGCGCAGAACGATGCGCTGCTCTCAAGCGTGGAGGCGGCATGAGCGGCCTGCGCGTGTTGTTTCTCGACCGTGACGGCACCTTGAACGAAGAGCCGCCCGATGAGCAGGTGGACAGTCTGGAGAAAATCAAGCTGCTGCCCGGCGTCATTCCCGCGCTTCTCGATCTGAAACGCGCTGGATTCACGTTCGTGATGGTCACCAACCAGGACGGCCTGGGCACGGAATCCCTGCCCAGAGAAAAATTCGAACACGCACATCAATTCATCCTGGCGCTGTTCGCATCCCAGGGCGTCACCTTCGACGAAGTGTTCGTCTGTCCGCATTTCAAGCGCGAGGAATGCGCCTGCCGCAAACCGAAGACCGGCATGGTGGATAAATTCGTGCAGGCCAACCCCATCGACAAGGCGCACAGCTTCATGGTGGGCGACCGCGACACGGATCTGGAATTTGCCGCCGGCCTCGGAATCGAGGGCATCCGGGTGAGGGCCCATGGCACGGAAGCGGAATCGTGGCGCGCCATCGCGCAGCGCATCCTGGGCGCGGCGCGGCGCGCGCGCGTCCGGCGGACGACCAAGGAAACCGACGTCGTCGTCGAACTGGACCTGTCCCGCGAAGGCCCAAGCACCGTCAGCACCGGCTTGGGTTTCTTCGATCACATGCTGGAGCAGATCGCGAGGCATGGCGGATTCTCGTTGAATATATCGTGCAAGGGCGATCTTCAAATAGACGAACACCACACCGTCGAGGACTGCGCGCTCGCCTTGGGCGCTGCGCTGCGCGAGGCGTTGGGCGACAAGCGCGGCATCGCGCGCTACGGGTTTCTGCTCGCGATGGACGAGGCCGAGGCGCAGGTGGCCCTCGACATTTCCGGCCGGCCCTATTTCGTGTGGGGCGGGCGGTTCAACCGCGAGCGCGTCGGCGAGCTGCCGACCGAACTAGTGCCCCATTTCTTCAGGTCCCTTGCCGAGTCCTTGGGAGCCGCGCTGCACGTAACGGTCCGCGGCGAGAATACCCATCACATGATCGAAGCGTGTTTCAAGGGCGTGGGCCGCAGCCTGCGCCAGGCGATACGGCTGGAGGGCAATGAATTGCCCAGCACCAAGGGGGTGCTTTGAGCGCGCCCAACGTGGTGATCGTGGCCAACGGCGGCGCGAATATCGCCTCGCTGCAGTTCGCGCTGGAGCGATTGAATGTGCCGTCGTCGGTATCGGGCGACCCCGATGCCATCGGCGCGGCGACCCACGTCATCCTGCCCGGCGTGGGCGCCGCGGCGGATGCCATGGCGCGCCTGCGCCGGGATGGCCTGCAGGACGTGATTCCCAAATTGCGGCAGCCCGTGCTCGGCATCTGTCTCGGCATGCAGCTCCTGTTCGAATCATCGGATGAAGGCGACACCCGCTGTCTTGGAATCATCCCGGGGAGGGCCACGCGATTCACCGAGGCGCCTGGACGGCCGGTGCCTCACATCGGCTGGAATACGGTGGAGGTCGGACGCGATTCGCCATTGCTCGCCGGCATGCACAGCGACGACTACGCCTATTTCGTCCATAGCTATGCGCTGCCGGTGACGAGCGCGACGGTTGCGAGTACGCAGTACGGCTCATCTTTTTCCGCCTGCGTCGAGTGGGGCAACTTCTTCGGAGCGCAGTTTCACCCCGAGCGCTCGGCCGCGCTGGGCGCACGGATGCTGCAGAACTTCCTGGCGATCGCCTGATGCGCCTCATCCCTGCACTCGACTTGAAGGACGGCCATTGCGTGCGGTTGCTGCGAGGCGACTTCAACGCCGAGACCCGCTACGACGCCGATCCGGGCGCGCTGCTCGCCAAGTATCGCGACTATGGCGCCGACTGGCTGCACGTCGTCGATCTGGACGGTGCCCGGAACGGCAACAACGGCAATCGCGAGATCATTTTCGAGCTGGCCAAACAGAACGCGGTGATGCTGCAGGTGGGCGGCGGGTTGCGCGATACTCTGGTCTTATCGGAGATGTTGAACGCCGGGGTCGGCCGCGCCGTGATCGGCAGCGCCGCCGTCACCCGCGTCGACCTCGCGCGCGCGTGGCTCGAGGACTTCGGCGCGGAGCGAATCGTCCTGGCCTTCGATGTGCGCCTCGATCCCGTGGGTACGCCTCGCGTCGCGATCCATGGCTGGCGTGAGCAATCGGAGCTCTCCCTGTGGGATGCGGTCGCGAACTATGAGGACTACGATCTGAAGCATGTCCTGTGCACGGATGTCAGCCGCGACGGAGCGTTGTCCGGACCCAATGTGGAGCTCTACGATCAGGCCGTACGGCGCTTTCCGCAGATCGAATGGCAGGCGTCGGGCGGGATACGGGACGCGCACGACCTGCACGCGCTGGCCCGAGCGGGCGCGAAGGCCGCCATCAGCGGCAAGGCGCTGCTCGAAGAACTCATTCCGATCGAGGAGTTGCGAGAATTCTTGCCAAACGCATCATCCCCTGCCTAGACGTCCGCGATGGCCAGGTCGTCAAGGGCGTGCGCTTTCGCGATCATCGAATCGTCGGCGGCATTCTCGATCTTGCCGGCCGCTATCGTGACGAGGGCGCCGACGAACTCGTCTTCTACGACATCTCCGCCAGCCCCGAGGGGCGCTCGGTGGACAAATCCTGGGTGAAGCGGGTCGCACGGATCCTCGACATCCCGTTCTGCGTGGCGGGCGGAATCCGATCCGTCGAGGAGGCGGAGGAAGTTCTGGCCTCGGGGGCGGAAAAGGTGTCCATCAATTCGCCGGCGCTCTCGCAGCCGGATTTGATCAACGCCCTGAGCGAGCGCTTCGGGGCCCAGTGCATCGTCGTCGGCATCGACAGCCAGACGGTGGAGGATGGATTTCGCGTGCAGCAATTCACAGGGGACAGCGCCCGCTCGCGCGACACCTTCCGCGATACTCTCGACTGGGTCCGGGAAGCCCAACGCCGCGGCGCGGGCGAAATCGTACTCAATTGCATGGCGAGCGACGGCGTGCGCAAAGGCTACGACATCGCGCAATTATGCGCCGTGCGGGCCGTGTGCCGGGTGCCGCTGGTTGCCTCCGGGGGCGCCGGGTCGGCGGAGCATTTTGCGCAGGTCTTCAAGCGCACCGACGTCGATGCCGCCCTGGCGGCCAGCGTGTTCCATTCCGGCGAGATCGCGATACCCGAATTGAAAAAGAGGCTGCGCGCGGATGGAATCGAGGTACGGCCATGATCGAGGTACGGCCATGATCGATGTGGCCAAAGTCGATTGGGACAAGGGTAATGGACTGCTCCCGGCCATCGTCCAGGATGCCGGCGACGGCGCCGTCCTGATGTTGGGCTACATGAACCGCGAAGCGCTCGCCGAAACCCTGGCGAGCAGCCGAGTGACGTTCTGGAGCCGCAGCAAGGGCCGTCTGTGGACCAAGGGCGAGTCCTCCGGCAACTTCCTCGCACTGCGGGCGGTGGCCGTCGACTGCGACGGAGATACCCTGCTCATCCTGGCCGAACCCGCGGGTCCGGCGTGCCACACGGGAACCCGCACCTGCTGGGGCGAGAACGCGCCGCACGCGGCGGGGGAATCACTCGGGTTCCTGGCGAAATTGGAGGGCATCATCCAACAGCGGATCGCGGCGCGGCCGGAGGGTAGCTACACCTCCAAACTCCTGGCGGAAGGTACGCGGCGTATTGCCCAGAAGGTGGGCGAGGAAGGCCTGGAACTGGCGCTCGCCGCGGTTGCGCAAGCAGACGAGGAAGTGGTCGGCGAGGCGGCGGATCTGCTCTACCACGCCATGCTGCTGCTGCAAGTAAAGAATCTCTCCTTGGCGAAGGTGGTGGCGGAATTGGAGTCGCGCCACCGGAATCGCACCCGATGACGGCTCCTGATTTAAAAGCGAGCATTCACCGTCGTGTCACTGGTACCCCTGTAGAGCTTGATCGCAATCGTTGAAGTTGCCGCCCGTCCGGCCAGGGCAGCTTGAAGATCGGCCGGCGTCTTCAGCGGATGTCCGTCGAATTCGTACAGTATGTCGCCGACGATGATGCCCGCCTTGTGCGCAACCGACCCGTGCTCCACTCCGATGACGAGGATGCCCGCTCGCTTCGGTTGCTCTTCGGTTGCATCGACGGACATCCCGCCGATGCCGAGATCGCGGCTCAACGAGGCGCCCGCGGCGCCCGCATTCACGGCCGGAACACTCGCAATCGCAACCGGCGCGCTCGCAAGTACCTCGGGGGGCCTGTTCGCATACTCGTCGACCCTGGCGAGAAAACCGGCGATTTCCGCGCCGGATAATGCACCCGCGTATTCCGGGCCGGATTTTGCGATCAACTCGTAGGGCCACTTGCCGGGGTTTCCCGGTACCCGCGCGGCCGCAAACTGACGCAGCGATTCCTCATCAATTGGGAACGCGACCCGTTCGGTGTAGGTGCAATCCCCAACCGGGCAATTCACGACTTCCTTTGCAAGCTGAATTACGGACACGGAGCGCGGCCCATTCGCCGTCCGATAGCTCGCGCTCTGATAGGTCCGCAAACTCCCGGCGTAGATGACCCACGCGTAGACCTGCAACGAGCGCCGGCCCGTCTTCCGATCGATGACACCTCGCAGATACTCATCGTGCCACACCATTCGCATCGGACCGGTATGTTCGCGGTATCCGTTTTCGGTGGAAATGATGGTCGTACCATCGCTAGGGTTCTCGGTGACGGTTGCGGTATCCCTGAAGTGCTCCATCGTCAGGGACGAGAGCGCGGGATCCTTGGCGCCCGCCGTGCTGATGCCGAGGACGGAAGCGATGAATGACGCGAGGGCCGCGCTGCGAAATTTCAAGGTGAGGCCGGATTCATGAGTGAGGGTTATTGTATTTCATTCCGCCCAATCAAAGACACCGGCCCCGGTCGAAACAGCATATTCCGCCATGAGAAAAGCCGCGGCGTTCCACGACTGACCCGGCATTCCACGGGGGGCGAGTGTTCTCCCGTGCAGCCATTCGGTGAATGCCCAGTTCTGGATCGCGCAGGCACGCGCCAATTTTAGCAGTTCGTCCTTGGCTTGCGCGGCTCGACCGGCCGCCACGAGCGCCGTCACCCAGAACCCGCCCACCATCGGCCAAATCCCTCCATTGTGATACTGCCAGGCGTAATTCTGCCGATGACGCGCCATGTAGGGCCGCCACAGTGCACTGCTTTGCTTGATGGGACGAGTGACCGCCCGCACCGGGTATGGGTCGCTCACGCGCGCCTTTGCGAGCGCATCGAGCGTTCGGCCCCTTGCCCGGACATCCGCGAGGCCCAAGAGCACGGCCAGCACATTGCCGAACACGTCGCCCTCCTCCCCAAAGAAAGAAAAGTTGACGAAGCTCAGGTACAGGTCACGATCCCGCCCTCCGCGCAGCACGTAGTCGTTGAGCAGCCTGGCCCGGCGGTATTCCGCAATGGCGGAGGAGAACGGATGAAACAACCCGTTGAAGTTCTCATGAGTCTCCGGCGCATGCGCGATCCGGTAGAGACGCTTGACGAAATACCATAGTGCGTTCGTGTAAAGAACGAACCCGGATCGCGGCATGATGTCGGCCCAATCGCTGGCCTCGTTCTGCTGCAGCAGATAAAAGCGCTGATGCTCCTGCGCCAGCAGCCATTGAACGGCAAGTTTGATGCGTTTCGCATGCCGCCGCCGCAATCCGCCGGCCCGCCCGCGGCGATCCAGGAACGCCAGGGCAATCAGCCACCACAGGGTTGAATCGATGCATCCGAGATACCAGAAGTCCGCCTCCCGTCGCTGCACGTCGACGAACTTCGCAATCTGTCCGTTCTGCGCCTGATGCTTTGCCAGGGTGTGCAGACCCGCCGCGGCGGCATGCCGCAGATCCTTGTCGCCGGACAGCGCCATCCCGATCGCACACACGGCGGCATCCCGCCCGAAAATGGCGGTGTACCCACGTTTGCTGGCCTGGGAACTTGGGGATGCCGCGAGGATGCCGTCGGGCGTCAAATTCCGCTTCAATAGATCGATGGAGCGCGCTCGGCAGGCCGCGAGCAGTGTTTGTTCTTCCAGGCGTTTCGAAGCGGAGCGCATAGCGCATCGCAGGCTATCATTTTTTGCGACTCGCGCCGCGCCGGGAGCTGTTTCCCGGGAACCGCCTACCGGGAAGAGCGCCGTTCGCGAACCACCAACTCGTCCGTAATTTCGATGGCCAAGTGCCGTCCGGTCGCCCCGACGTCCTTGCGCGCTTCGACGCGCTGGTCGGCGAAACGATCGCGCTCGGCAACGCTCACACGCTTCACAATCGATTCGTCGTAGAAGGCTGCGAGATAACCGGCAACGGCACGCGCCCCTGCCTCCTCCCCAAAGAAGCCGAGTCGCAGTGCGTGAACGAGCCGTCCTTGATCCATTCCGATCACGGCGTACAGGCGGTACAGGCTGAAGATATCCAGGTGCGGCAGCGCGTCCGGATCGAAGGCATCGTCCGACATCGCGAGCTGTACCACGAACCAACGGGGAGTTTCATGCTCTCCCAACTCCAGAGGGGTCAACGGCCGGAGCGTTTGCGTGCTCTCGAGCGAGGGTGTGGGCGTGCCGGCACGCGCAACGTCGCGACGGGGTGTCGCCTTGGCGGCATCGCGCTCCGGCGACGTGTGTACCGTGTAAAGAACCGGCGGCTTGGCGGTCACTTTGTTCGGGGCCGTATCGAAACCCGGATCGATCGCCGCCATGAGCGCCTGCATCGATACGATATCGGAGGCGACTGGCACCGCGGCTCGCTGGGGCGCGACCGCCGCAGGCGCAGGCACAGCCGCCGCTACCGCAGGCGCGGCCGCGGGTACAAGCGCCGCTACCGCAGGCATAGGCGCGGCCACGGGCGCAGCAGCCGACGCCGACGCAGGTACAGGCGCGGCCACGGGCGCAGCCGACGCTGCCGCAGGCACAGGCGCGGCCACGGGTACAGCCGCGGCTGCCGCAGGCGCAACTGGAGCGGCAGTTTGCGGAACAACGTCCGCGGCGTGAGTGTCCGCCGACGAGCCGCCGAAGTTGGCCTTCCCACGCACCAATGCGATCGCGTGCAAATCGTCCGCAGCAGCGGTCACCAGCAGAGCGCAGGGATATTCGAGCCGAACCCGCGCCAGGACCGCGTCCGCTTCGTCCTCCGTGGCGAAGGGACCGAGCCGCAGCCGATACCGAATACGCCCGTCGTCGACGCGCTGAATCCGATAGAGGCGGGCTTCTTCGCAGCCTGCCGGGCTCTTGGCCGGGACGCCGATTGGCGCGGTTGATGCGTGCAAATTGATGACGAAGGGCCCCGGACCGCCAAGACGACGCTCAACATCCATATCCATGGTTGGATGAGTATCAAGTGTCATAAGCCCCCTGAACAATGTTTCCCCACGCCCGGTGATATAAACCCAAGCGGGGGGACGGGAAGCGTGATCGACGTCGCCCAACGACGACAAACATGTTCAAAAAATCCATTATGTCAAGGTGGGCGCGGCGCCGTCCGTCACGCGGCTCGCAGTCTCGAGCCGAGGCAGGCTGTTTGGTGAGATGCTACGCCCGCTCAGACAGGCTCCTCAGAGCCGAGGCGTCTCGCGCGAGCATCTCGATGCCGCGCCAATCGCCCGCCGCCAGCATTGCGCCGGGCGCCACCCACGACCCCCCGACGCACACCACATTCGGCAGCGCCAGATAGTCGGGCGCAGTCGCGCGTGTGATGCCTCCCGTCGGGCAAAAGAGCACATCCGGAAAAGGGGCGCCCAGCGCGCGCAGCATCCCGATGCCGCCCGCCTGTTCAGCGGGAAACAACTTCAACACGCTGAAACCCGCATTGCGCGCAGCGATCAATTCGGTGGGCGTCATGACGCCGGGCAGCAGAGGAAAACGCGCCCCGCGCGAGGCCGACGCCAATTCCGGCGTCAGACCCGGCGTTACGCCGAATTGCGCCCCCGCCCGATCCGCCGCGGCGAAGTCCACGGCACGCGTCAGGGTTCCCACGCCGACCACCGCGTCGGGAACCGCCTTGCGCATGGCCTCGATGGCGGCTAGCGCAGTGGGCGTGCGCAGCGTGATCTCCAACACCTTGAGACCGCCCGCGCACAATGCGCGCGCCAATGGCACGGCATGCTCGAGGTCGGTGATGGTCAATACGGGAATGACGGGGGCAAGCCCGACGATTTCACGGATGTTCACTCGTACGTCCTTACATTAGCGAAATGGCGCCCGCCTCGGCGTCGCCCGCGACGCGGCGCAAACTGGCGAACAATTCCCGGCCCATGCCGTACTCGTTCTTCGAGCGATTCATCGCCGGCAATTCGCGCTGCCGCCAGAGATCCTCGGGAACCCGGGCCTCGAGCACACCGGCGTGGCAGTCAAGCCGGATGATGTCGCCATCGCGCACGCGCCCCAGGGCGCCGCCGATGGACGCTTCCGGCGTAACATGGATCGCTGCCGGCACGCTGCCGGAGGCGCCGGACATGCGGCCATCCGTGACCAGCGCCACCTTAAATCCCTTGCTTTGCAACGAGGCCAGGGACGGCGTGAGCTTGTGCAGTTCAGGCATGCCGTTGGCGCGCGGCCCCTGAAACCGCACGACCACCACGCAATCGCGCGACAGGCGCCCCTCCTTGAACGCCGTGATCACATCTCCTTGATCCTCGAATACCACCGCCGGCGCTTCGACCACATGGTGTTCGGCCTTCATTGCGGAAGTCTTGATCACCGATCTGCCGAGATTGCCGGTCAGCAATTTGAGGCCGCCATGCGCGCTGAACGGATTGTCGGCGGGACGCAGCACGTCGAGATCGCCGCTCGCAGCGGGCGCAGGGCGCCACGACAGCCGGCCCTCATCGAGCCAGGGTTCGGCGGAATACGCGTGCAGGCCGGCACCCATCACCGTCGTGGTGTCGTCGTGCAAGTATCCCGAGCCCAACAACTCGCGAATCAAAAAGGCCATGCCGCCGGCCATCTGAAATCGGTTTACATCGGCGCTGCCATTGGGATAAATACGCGTGAGCAGCGGCACCACCGCCGAGAGGTCGCTGAAATCGTCCCAGGTGATGGAAATACCGGCGCAGCGCGCCATCGCCACCAAGTGCATCGTGTGATTGGTCGAGCCGCCGGTGGCGAGCAGTCCCACGACGGCGTTGACGACGGCCTTCTCATCGATCGTTCGCGCGAGGGGCAAATAGGTGTTTCCCAAGGCGGTGATGCGGGCGGCACGCTGCGCCGCCGCCGCCGTGAGTGCGTCGCGCAACGGCGTATTCGGCGGCACGAAGGCAGCGCCCGGCATGTGCAGGCCCATCACTTCCATCAACATCTGATTGCTGTTGGCGGTGCCGTAGAAGGTGCAGGTGCCCGCGGAATGATAGCTGCCGGCTTCGGTTTCGAGCAGCGTATCGCGGCCGACCTTGCCTTCGGCATAAAGCTGGCGGATGCGCGCTTTCTCCTTGTTCGGCACACCGGAGGGCATCGGGCCTGCGGGCACAAACAGGACGGGTAAATGTCCGAAGGACAACGCGCCCATCAGCAAACCGGGCACGATCTTGTCGCATACGCCCAGACATAGTGCGGAATCGAACATGTTGTGCGCCAAGGCGACACCCGTGGCCATCGCGATCACATCGCGGCTGAACAGCGACAATTCCATCCCGGGCTGTCCCTGCGTCACGCCGTCGCACATGGCGGGCACGCCGCCGGCGAACTGCGCCACGGCGCCGGCCTCTCGCGCAGCCTGCTTGATGAGCGCCGGATAGTTGTCGAGCGGCTGATGCGCGGACAACATGTCGTTGTAGGCCGACACGATGGCCACGTTGGGCCAGCGCATGAGTTTCAGCGCCTCCTTGTCGGTGGCATCCGAAGCCGCAAACCCGTGTGCAAGATTGGTGCAAGACAATCCCGCTCGTATGGAACCCCGCCGTCGTGCGGCATCCATGCGCTCGAGATAGCCGGCGCGCCCCGGAGCGCTGCGCTCGCGGATTCGCTCGGTGACCGCACGGACTTGGCGATGGAGCGATGAATTAGTCGTCATGTCTCATTGTGCCACATAGGCGAGACCTGCTTCAGGTGCTACCCTCTAACGCCTACGTAAACGAGGACGTTCCGACGGTGGCCGTACTATCGACTTTTGATATGTTGCTTTTTGGAGGTACGGGGGACCTCGTCACTCGTAAGCTGCTGCCGGCGCTATACCGCCGCTACGCGGCCGGACAGGTGACGGCCGAGTCGCGCATCTACGGGATCGCCCGAACCGCCCTGTCGCGCAGCGAGTATCTGGCGCAGGCGGAGGCGGCCTGTAGGGCATACATCGGCAAGGAATTTGATGCGCCGCATTGGGAAGCTTTCAGCGGCCTCCTCAACTACGTCAAGCTCGATGCCGGTTGCGAGCAGGACTACGAGCAACTGGTCGCCAAACTCAAAGGCCGTGATGAGTTCGTGCGGGTGTTCTTTTTTTCGACGGCGTCCAATTTGTTCTCGGTCATTTGCGAAAATCTCGCCAGGGCCGGAGTCGTCACACCGTTGTCGCGCGTGGTGCTCGAAAAGCCGTTGGGTCACGATACGGCGTCCGCCGATCTCATCAACCAGCAGGTGGGCGCCGTGTTCACCGAGCAGCAGATCTACCGTATCGATCATTATCTCGGCAAGGAGGCCGTGCAGAACCTCATGGCGCTGCGCTTCGGCAATGCGCTGTTCGAGCCGTTGTGGCGGCGGGGCCTGGTCAAGCACGTACAGATCACGGTGGCCGAGGAACTCGGTGTCGAGCGGCGCGGGCATTTTTACGACAAGACCGGCGCATTGCGCGACATGGTCCAAAATCACCTGCTGCAGCTGTTATGCATCATGGCGATGGAGCCGCCGGCGAGCAGCGATCCGGACGCGGTTCGCGACGAGAAATTGAAGGTGCTTCGGGCGCTGCGGCCGCTGCATGATCGGGATGTGCTCACCAAAACGGTGCGCGGCCAGTACAAGGCCGGTGCCGTGCGCGGTGTTCCCGTTCCAGGATACCTCGAGGAAGCAGACATCGAACCGGACAGCACGACGGAGACATTCGCCGCGCTGAAAGTCGAAATCGACACGTGGCGCTGGGCCGGCGTGCCGTTCTACCTGCGCACCGGCAAGCGGCTGCAGGACCGCCTCACCGAACTGGTCGTGACCTTCGACGAGGTCCCTCATCCGATTTTCGAACAGCCGCAAACATCGAATACGGCGAATGAACTGGTGATTCGACTCCAACCGGACGAGAGCATCACAATGACCATTCTCGCGAAGAACCCGGGCGAAGGCATGCGCTTGAAGCCGGTGAGCCTGGCACTCGATCTCGGCGAGACGTTCAAGACCCGCAGCCTGGATGCCTATGAGCGATTGCTCATGGACACGGTGAAGGGCAATCTCACCCTGTTCATGCGGCGCGACGAACTCGATGCCGCGTGGCGCTGGATTGATCCGATTCGCGCCGGCTGGGAACAGTACGACGACCGCCCCAAGACCTATATCGCGGGAAGCTGGGGACCGGCGGCCTCGAGTTCGCTGATCGGCCGCGACGGCTTCTCATGGCACGATGAACAGTGACCCGTCATGAATGCGGAGCCGCCTGCCGTCCGCTACCCGGACCTGGACACCCTGTCGAGACAGCTCGCCGCGGGAATCGCCGCGGATCTCTCTGCGGCGATCGAAGCCCGCCAACTTGCGAGCTTGGTGGTCTCGGGCGGCCGGTCTCCCATCAAGTTGTTCGAGTGCCTGCGAACGTTCGCGATCGATTGGAGCCGCGTGTGCATTGCGCTGGCGGATGAGCGGTGGGTCGATCCCTCGGATCCCGCCAGCAACGAGCGGCTGATCCGAGAGGTCTTGCTGAAAGATGCCGCCGCCGCCGCCCGCTTCACGGGGCTCAAGAACAGGTGTACCACGCCGGATCTCGGCGCCGGCATGGCGTGGAGCACGTTCAACGGCGTGCCGCGCCCTTTCGATGTAGTGGTTCTCGGCATGGGCGATGATGGCCACACGGCGTCCTTGTTTCCCGATTCGCCGAATTTGAGCAAGGCGCTCGACGAAGCCGCCGCGCCCGGCTGCGTCGGCATGAGATCGCCCACGGCGCCCGAGGCGCGCCTGAGCCTGAACCTCGCCGCGCTCCTCGATTCGAGGCGCATCGTGATACTCATCACAGGCGAATCGAAGTGGCGTACGTACATTGCCGCGGCCGGGCCCGGTGCCGTGGAGCGCATGCCCGTGCGCGCCGTGCTGCGTCAGCAACGCGCACCGGTTGAAGTGATCTGGTCGCCATAGGATCTTGAAGGTCCGTTAAGAGGAACACAGTGAGTTTTAACATCAAGCCCGTAAAGCCGGACCGGCGACTCGAGGATGAGCGCACGGCACTAGGCAAGGACGCCATCAAGAACTCCTTCCTGGATGATCTCTTTTACATGCAGGGCAAGTTCCCGGCGCTCGCCACGAACAACGACTACTACATGGCCCTGGCCTACGCCGTGCGCGACCGGATGTTGCAGCGATGGATCAGCACCGCTGCCGCCTACACCAAACACGGCTCGAGAACGGTCGCCTACCTGTCGGCCGAGTTCCTGATGGGTCCGCACCTGGGCAACAACCTCGTCAATCTCGGCATTTTCGACACCGTCAACGAAAGCATGACGGAGCTCGGCATGAACTTCGAGCAGCTGCTGGCCCAAGAAGAGGAGCCGGGCCTGGGCAACGGCGGCCTCGGCCGATTGGCGGCGTGCTTCATCGATTCGCTCGCGACGCTCGAGGTCCCCGCGCTCGGCTACGGCATCCGCTACGAATTCGGGATTTTTCACCAGGAGATCGTCGACGGCTGGCAGAGCGAAAAAACCGACAAATGGCTGCGGTACGGCAATCCCTGGGAGCTGGTACGCCCCGAATGGTCGGTCGACGTCAAGTTCGGCGGCTCGACGGAGCAGTACATCGACGAATACAATCGGCTGCGGGTACGCTGGGTGCCGCACAAGATCGTTTGCGGCGTGCCCTACGACACGCTCATCTTGGGCTACCGCACCAACACCGCCAATACGCTGCGCCTGTGGCGCTCGGAGGCACCCGAGTCCTTCGACTTCGCCATCTTCAACAGCGGCGATTACTACGGCGCGGTGAATCAGAAGGTCACCTCGGAGAACATCAGCAAGGTGCTCTATCCGAACGACCAGGAGCTGCGCGGCAAGGAATTGCGGCTGGAACAGCAATATTTCTTCGTCTCGTGCTCCTTGCAGGACATGTTCCGCATCATCCAAAGGCAAAAATTGCCGGTCGAGAAATTTCACGAAAAATTCGCGGTGCAGCTCAACGACACCCATCCCGCCATCGCCATCGCCGAACTCATGCGGCTGCTGGTCGATGAATACGTCCTGCCCTGGGCCGACGCGTGGAGCGTCGTGCGCAAGACGTTCGCCTACACGAATCACACCCTGCTGCCCGAGGCGCTCGAACGCTGGTCGCTCGCCGTGTTCGGCCGTCTCCTGCCGCGGCACCTGCAGATCATCTATGAAATCAACGCGCACTTTCTCGAAGAAGTCCGGATGCGGTACCTGGGCGACGAAGCGCGCATTTCGCGCCTGTCGTTGATCGACGAGTCGGGCGAGCGGTATGTCCGCATGGCGCATCTGGCCTGTGTCGGCAGCCATGCAATCAACGGCGTCGCCGAACTGCACTCCGAGCTGCTGAAACGCGACGTCCTCAAGGACTTTTACGAACTGTGGCCGCATAAATTCAGCAACAAGACGAACGGCGTGACGCCGCGCCGCTGGATGGTGCTTTGCAATCCGAAGCTTTCGGCGCTCATCACCGAGCATATCGGCGATGGTTGGATCAAGGATCTCTCGCAGCTGAGGCGCCTCGAACCGCTCGCCGACGACGCCGAGTTCCGCAATCGCTGGCGCGCCATCAAGCAGCACAACAAGCGGGCCTTCGCCTCCCTCGCCGTCGAGCGTACCGGCATCGTCGCCGATCCGGAATCGATGTTCGACGTTCTGGTCAAGAGAATTCACGAATACAAACGGCAGCACCTGAAGGTGCTGCACATCGTGTCGCTGTACCATGCGATCAAGAACAACCCCTCGCTCAATGTCCAGCCGCGCACCTTCATTTTCGGCGGCAAGGCCGCTCCCGGCTACCATCTGGCCAAGCTCATGATCAAACTGATCACGGCGGTCGGCGAAGTGGTCAATCGCGACCCGGATGTCCGCGATCGCCTGAAAGTCGTGTTTCTGCCGAATTTCAACGTGACCAACGGGCAGCGCGTGTACCCGGCGGCCGATCTGTCCGAGCAGATCTCGACCGCCGGCAAGGAAGCGTCGGGGACGGGAAACATGAAGTTCTCGATGAATGGCGCCCTCACGATCGGAACGATGGACGGCGCCAACATAGAAATCCGCGAGGAAGTCGGCGCCGGGAACTTCTTTCTGTTCGGCCTGAGTGCGGAGGAAGTCTACTCGGTGAAGGCGCGCGGGTATCGCCCGATGGATTATTACAACGCCAACCAGGGCCTGCGCGATGTGATCGACCTGATCCGCAGCGGCTTTTTTTCGCGTGGCGACAGCGAGCTCTTCCGGCCGCTGATCGACGGGCTGCTGTATCAGGACCCCTATTTGTTATTGGCCGATTTCCAGTCCTACATCGAGTGCCAGGATAAGGTTGCCGAGGCCTACCGCGACGAGGAACGCTGGACCCGCATGTCGATCCTGAATACCGCGCGCAGCGGCAAGTTTTCGTCGGATCGCACCATTCGCGAATATTGCGCGGATATCTGGCACGTGAAATCCGTGCCGATCAACCTGCTCACACATGCGGAAGCAGGAATCGCATAGTCCGGCGCAACGGCTCGGCGGCGCCCCAGAGAAGCTGGTCGCCGACCGTAAACGCCGACAGGTACTCTCCGCCCATCGCCAGTTTGCGCAGGCGGCCGATCGGTACCGTGAGCCGGCCGCTGACCGCCGCGGGCGACAATTCCCTGATGGAACTTTCGCGGTCGTTGCGGATGACGCGAACCCAGGGGTTGCCGCCCGTAATCAATGACTCGATCTCTTGCAGCGGCAGATCGCGCGTCAACTTGATGGTCAGGGCCTGCGAGTGGCAGCGCATCGCGCCGACGCGAACGCAGATGCCTTCGACCGGCACCGGTTTGGATTCGGTGCCCATGATCTTGTTCGACTCGGCGCCGGCCTTCCATTCCTCGCGGCTTTGGCCGTTGCCCAGATCCTTGTCGATCCATGGAATGAGGCTTGCCGCGAGCGCAGCGCCAAAATGTGCCTTCGGAAACTGCGGGTCGGCCAAGGCGTCGCTCACGGCGCGGTCGACGTCGAGAATGGTGACGGCGGGGTTGCGCAGCGCCGGCGACGCGGACTCGTGGAGAAAACCCATCTGTTCGATCAGCTCGCGCATGTTTTGCGCTCCGGCCCCGGAGGCCGATTGATACGTCATGGCGGAGATCCATTCCACCAGGCCCGCGCGCAGCAAGCCGCAAACGGCCATCAGCATGAGGGACACCGTGCAATTTCCGCCGATGAAGTCCTTGATGCCATTGTCCAGGGCGGCCTGCATCACCGGCAAATTCACCGGATCGAGAACGATGACCGCGTCGCTCTTCATGCGCAGCGTCGACGCCGCATCGATCCAATAGCCTCGCCATCCGGCCGCGCGCAGCCTTGGCTGCACGGCCGACGTGTAATCACCGCCCTGCGCGCTCACCAGAATCGGCAGCCGGGCGAGCGCGGCGATGTCATTGGCGTCCTGCACGGTCCCCATTTTACGGCCGATGTCCGGCGCAGCACCGCCCGCCTGCGAGGTGCTGAAGAAGGTGGGCTCTACCACGTCGAAATCCTTCTCCGCGCGCATGCGCTCGAGAAGTACCGACCCGACCATGCCGCGCCAACCGATGATGCCGATGTTCTTCATGGGGCTAGCATAAACTCAGGCGCCGGCGGCCGCAGGTTATAATGAGATGCCATGGAGTAGCCGTACGCGCCGCAGGTGGCGATCAGCAGGACGTCCCCCTCGGCGGTCGGAGGCAGCCACCGGTCCGCGCCGAATTGGTCCGCGGTTTCGCAAATCGGGCCGACCACGTTGACCGGATGGCTCAACGGCTCGTCCAGGCGCGTGAGGTTGCGGATGTCGTGATGCGCACCGTACAGGGCGGGCCGAATGAGTGAATTCATGCCCGTGGCAATGCCGACGTAGCGCACGTCCCCCTTGGCCTTGAGCTGCGTCACGACGGCCACCAACACCCCTGCCCGCGCGACCAGGAACCGGCCCGGTTCCATCCAAAACTGCAGGGTCGGAAACTTCAGCTTGAGCGTCGAGACGCCCGCGCCAAGCGCCGCAAGATCGACCTCGGCCTGGCCGCTTTGGTCCGGAACCCCGATCCCGCCCCCCAGATCGATGACGCGGACCTCTGGAAACCGCCGGGCCAGATCCGCGAGAAGTTCCCCGGTTTCGGTCCAGTTCGCCACGTCGAAAATGCCGCTGCCGGTGTGGGCGTGCAGACCCACGACGCGGGCGCCGGCGCTCGCCACCAGAGCCTCGAGTTCCACTGCCTCGGCCAGGGCTACGCCGAATTTCGAATGCGCCCCGGCCGTTCGAACGTGCTGATGGTGACCCCGTCCGAAGCCCGGGTCGATGCGCAGGAATATTTCCCTGCCGCGGAACAGCTCCGGCCACATTTTGAGGGGATACAAGTTGTCGAGCGTCACATGCACGCCGAGCTCGAGACCATGCTCGTATTCGCCGCGGGGCGCGAAGTTCGGCGTGAACAGCACGCGCTGCGGGGAGAGTCCGGGCACGGATGCGAACGCATGGTCAAGTTCGCCCCGCGACACGCATTCCAGCATCAGCCCTGCGGCATGCACACGGCGCAAAATCTGCGGGTGCCAGTTGGCCTTCATGGCGTATGCCCACCGGTCCACGGATTCGACGCGTTTGACCTGCGCGATCGCGGCATCCAGGGATTCTTCGTCGTACACGAAGGCGGCGGATTCACGTGCCGCGATTTCGCACAGGCGCCGCCGCTTCGCCGGCGCTTCCCACCACTGGACAGCGATGGGCGCGCGCGGCTTGTCGGCGAACAGCTGTTGCCACGTCGGCCCCAGGACCTTGTCGGAGCCGATGCTTTGAATCAATCGTTCGTGCAGCTGATGCACCAGACGATCGCCCTGCGATTCGTCGATCACGAAGGTGAAATTCAAATCGTTCGCCGCCTGGGTCACGAGATAGATCTTATGATCCTGGAACAATTCGAAGGCGGCGCCCAGCTCGTGGAGGATGGCGCGGATGTTGTGACCCAACAAGCTTAAACTTGCGCAGGGACCCAGGATCTCCACGCGGCACAGCTCGCCGAGCGCGGTGCAGAGCCGGCCCAGCGCAGCCGGATCCAGGGTATTGGCGGCGGGGTCCAGCGACACCGTGACATTGGTTTCCGAGGTGGACACGAGGTCGACGGACAAGCCTTGTTGCTTGAAAATCTGGAATGCGTCGGCGAGGAACCCCACCTGATGCCACATCCCGGGGCTTTCCATGGAAATCAGGGTGATCCCCTTCTTGATGGCGATGGCCTTGACCTGGGCAGCGCTGTCGGCCACGTTCGCCGAGACGATGGTTCCCTCGAGCCCGGGCGCCTGGGTCGCATAGACGTGCAACGGGATCTTGTATTGCCGCACAGGGAGGACGCAGCGTGGGTGCAGGATTTTGGCCCCGTTGCTGGCGATCTCCTGGGCTTCATCGTAATGCAGGGCGCGCAGCAGCCGGGCGGTGGGGACCAAACGCGGATTGGCGCTGAACAGGCCGGGCACATCAGTCCATATCTCCAGCCGCAACGCCGCGAGCTTGGCGGCGAAATAGGAACCGGAAGTGTCCGAGCCGCCGCGCCCCAGAAGCACGGTGTCGCCGTCGTCGTTCGCCGCGATGAATCCCTGGGTGATCACCACCCGGTCGAGCGCCCGCCAATCGGACTGCAGCCGTGCGTCCGGCGCAAAATCGCAGGTCGCCGACAACAAGCCCGCTTTTTCATTGGTCCCGTGACGATGCTCCGCACGCAAGTACTGACGTGCGTCCACCCAGGCCGCGGCGATTCCCTGAGCGCTCAAAAAGGTCGCACCCAGCGACGTGGCGAGCAGTTCGCCCATCGCCATGACCCGCGCGCGGACCCGATCGCCGAGTTCCCGGGTCTCGGCAATCGCATCGGCCATGCGCTTGAGTTCATCGATGAATCCGTCGAATCGCGTGTCGGGAACGATGCCCAGTTTGCCGGCGAGGTCGCGATGTCCGCGCTCGATCTGATCCAGGACTGCGACGTGGCCACCGACGATGGCGGCGGATAGGAGCGCCTCGAGGCGGTCGGTGACTCCGGACATCGCCGAATGCACCACCACCGGCCGATAGTTCGCCGCGATGCGGTCGCGAAGCACGCCGGCGATATTGCGCCAATTGGCAACGGACGAGACGCTGGTCCCGCCGAACTTCAGGACGACCCAGCCTTCGCTATTGTCAAACACGGACGTGAACGCGCATGGAGGAATCGCAGATGGCGGCCGGCGCAACCGGCGTCAAAACTTTCTCACTCGTCTTCGAAGATTTCGCGCAGCTCTTTTTCCAACTGCCGCTCGGCAAGCACATCCTCAACGCGGCTCCACGCAGCCTTGCCGCGCTTGCCCACGGCAGCGGCCTTGGGGCGGCGCTCCGCACGTTCTATCAACGGATCGAAGTCATGCGATTCTTCGGCCTCGCCAAGAAATTCCTCGTCGATATCGAAATGTTCGTCTTCGCGTTCGCTCATTTTTCGAGAAAGGTCCCTGAAATCAATAGGATCGATCAGCCCAAGGTATGAAGCTGCGCACTATATCGGATTCTGCTCCGCATTCAACTAGTGCAAATTCCTTCACTCGATGCGCTTATACAGCATTCGTGGCGGAAATCCTGTATTTCAAGGTTACTATTTTTTAATCCTGCAGAATCAAAGCAATATCCGCAACATCTCGATCAACTTGACGACCCTGCCCCATCCGGCTTCGAGACGGGACGGTCTTCAAGTTCCGGTCAACGCCGCATCCGCCCGCGCCGGCAGGGCTCCCCCCGCCACCGCGCGGTTCACCGCCGACAAAATGGCGAGCAGGGAAGCGGTGATGATGTTGCTGTGCATGCCTGCTCCGAACAGAGTCCGCCGCGAGCGAGTGGTGATCTCTATATAAGAGACCGCCTGGGCGCCGCTGCCCTGGCCGCGGGAGTGCTCCTCGTACGACAGCACATCGAATGGCAGGCCTATGGCCTTGACCATCGCATCGATCGGACCGGACCCCTGACCATGCCAGGTCTCAGCCCTCCCCTCGCGCTCCACCTGCACCGACAAGCGCTCGGTATCGGCGCCGTCCGTGGACGCCGCCAATTGATGCGACCGGTAAACGAAGGGTTCGCGCTGCGCGAGATACTCGGCTGAAAACAGGTCCCACAACTCTTGTGAACTCAATTCTTTACCCGTGATATCCGCTTGAGCTTGCACCACCTGGCTGAATTCGATCTGCAAGCGGCGCGGCATGACCAGCTGATAATCGCGCTCGAGCAGGTACGCGACGCCGCCCTTTCCGGACTGGCTGTTGACGCGGATGATGGAGTCATAAGAGCGGCCGAGGTCGGATGGATCCACCGGCAAGTACGGGACGTCCCAAAGATCCGCGTCACCACGGGCGGCGAGTCCCTTTTTGATGGCGTCCTGATGCGACCCCGAGAAGGCCGTGAACACCAGGTCGCCCACGTAGGGGTGGCGCGGATGGATGGGAAGCTGATTGCAAGCTTCCGCGCACCTTGCCGCCTCGTTTATGTTTGAGAAATCTAGTTGAGGATCAATGCCTTGCGTATAAATGTTCAGAGCTAACGTCACTATATCGACATTCCCGGTGCGCTCGCCGTTGCCGAACAGGGTCCCCTCGACGCGTTCCGCACCCGCCATGACCGCGAGTTCCGCCGCCGCCACGCCGGTTCCGCGGTCGTTGTGGGGATGCACACTGACAATCACGGAATCGCGCCTGCCGACATGCCGGCAGAACCATTCGATTTGATCCGCGTAGATGTTTGGCGTCGCCATCTCGACCGTGGCCGGCAAATTGAGAATGGACTTTCGGGCCGGTGTCGGTTCCCATATGGAATTGACGGCGTCGCATATTTCCACAGCGAAGTCGAGTTCCGTGCCGGTGAAGCTCTCGGGACTGTACTGGAAGATCCACTCCGTGCCCCGGTCGAGTTCCGCGTATTCGCGAACCGCGGTCGCCCCCCGCAAGGCGATCTCGACGATGCCCGCACGGTCCGTGCGGAACACGACGCGCCGCTGAGCGATGGACGTGGAGTTGTACACGTGGACGATGGCGCGCCGCGCGCCGCGCAGGGATTCATAGGTCCGGGCAATCAACTCGGGACGGGCCTGGGTCAACACCTGGATGGTCACATCGTCGGGTATCAGGCGCTGCTCGATGATTTCGCGCACGAAATCGAAGTCCGTTTGCGAGGCGGCGGGAAAGCCCACTTCGATTTCCTTGAAGCCGATTTTGAGCAGCATGTCGAACATGCGGCGCTTGCGTGCGGCATCCATCGGTTCGATCAGCGCCTGATTGCCATCGCGGAGATCGACGCTGCACCAGACGGGCGGTGCCTTGATGACTTGGTTCGGCCACACCCGATCGGCAAGGTCGATGGGTTTGAAGGACTGATACTTGGTCGACGGATTACGAAACATGATTTTCTCTCGATCGGGCTTTGCGCGATAAGGACCCTTCGATGGAAAGGCGCCTTTGAAGATTTATTCCGGTCTTGTAAGCGCCGACCGTTAGCGCGAGTGTGTGGCGCCTAGCGGCGCAGCAGCAGAGCAAGCAGTCCCAGGCGCTGTGCGGCGCGGGGAGTGGAGAGAAGCTTGGCGTGACCGGAGTACATAGCGCAAGAATCTAGCACTGGTCGACCTTGCCGTGCAATAGGCCGAAAAAGACCCGCATCAGCCGCCTGGCCCGGGCGTCTGACCCGGGCCCCCGTAGTCGCGGTTCTTCCATCGGGCGCCGCTGCCGCGCCAATAGTCGTAGGCGGAGCCCAGCGTGGCCGCCATGTAGAACAGCGCAATCAGCGGCAGTGCCAAAGATCTCAAGCGACTCCGCCGGTAGCGGCGGAGGGTCGGTACAAAACTCAACGCCCCTAGCGTGAAGGCGGCGACCCCGGCGGCTCGCTGCCATCCCCCGCCAAACAGGGCGGCGGCGAGCGGCACCCACCAGACCAATGCCAAACCGATCAAGGTCAGTGCCAGCAGCGGCGTTGAATAGCGGAGCTGCGTGAACGCAGAGCGCGTGATCATGTGCCACAGGTCGACAGCGCGCGGATAGCGGCGCACCGAAACCGCAAGACCCGAGTGACCCAGGTAGATGGACCCGCCCCGCTTCACCGCCTTGGCCAGACTAACGTCGTCGATGAGCGCACCTTTGATCGACTCGATACCGCCCATTCGCTCCAGCGCCTCGCGCCGGATCAGCACGGTACCGCCGGCCGCGGCCGCCACCGTCGAACTGGGATCGTTCACACGGGCGAAGGGGTACAGCATTTGGAAAAAGTAGACGAAGGCGGGTACCAACCATTTCTCGGCGGGGCTCGAGCAATTGAGCCCCACCATCTCGCTCACCATGTCGACGCGGGGCGAGTTCAGCCGTGCGACCAGCGTCGCGAGGTGGCGTGGGTCGTGCACGATGTCCGCATCGGCCAGCAGCAGAACCGCGGCTGCGGCGCACTCGATGCCCTGGCTCACCGCCCATAATTTCCCCGACCAGGCCGGCGGTTTGCGGGCGCCGGAAAGCACCCGCAGCGATGTGTTGCCGCGCGCAGCAGCGGCGGCGCGGGCAATCTCCGCAGTGCCGTCGCTGGAACCGTCATCGACCAGAATCACCTGAAATTTGCCGGCATATCGCTGATCCAGCAAGGACGTGATCGCTGGGCCGATGGTCTCCGCCTCGTCGCGCGCCGGGATGATGATATCGACGTCCGGGGTCTCGCTCGGCTCCGCCGGCTGCAACTCCGGGGTGGACAGCCAGAATCTGCCGTGGGCAAAAAAAAGATACAGCCAGATGCAGAACGACAACAGCGGGATCATTCAGCAAGTCGACCCGATCCAGCCCCCGAGCCGGCTTTGCACGATGTCGGCGAGCGCCTCGGCGTGCCGCTCATGGTCATTCAAGCAAGGCACGAGCGTCAGCTTCTCACCCCCTAGCTCCAGGAACATGTCCCGATACTCGATCGCCACTTCCTCCAAGGTCTCCAGGCAATCGACGGCAAACGACGGCGAAACCACCGTCAACTTGCGAAGGCCCCGCCGGGCCAGTTCCTTCAAGGTATCGTCGGTGTAGGGCTGTAGCCAGACCACGGAGCCGAAGCGGGACTGGTAACAATGCGAGAAGTCGCCCGTGGCCAATCCCAGCCGCGCGACGACCGACCGGGTCGTCGCCTCCGCGTGGGCTTGATAGGGATCGCCTTCGCGGACATAAGCCGCCGGTATCCCATGGTACGAGAACACCAGATGCGAGCGCTCGCCGGCCTGCTTCCAGTGATTCTCGATGCTGTCGGCCAAGGCGCCTATATATCCCGGATCCTGGTAGTAGTCGTTGACGAAGCGGGTCTCCGGAAGCCAGCGCCAGCGCTGCAGCACCTGGGCGGTTCGATCGAACACCGAACCCGTCGTCGACGAGCAGTACTGCGGATACAGGGGCAATACCAGGAGCTTCCTCACGTTCTGCTCCGCCAGCGCGTTGACGGCGCCGGCAAGGCTCGGATTGCCGTACGTCATGCCCAGTTCGACCCGCAAGCCATCCCCAAGCCGGGTCTTGAGCACCGCACCGACTTTGGCGGCGAGACGCGTGGAGTACACCGCCAATGGCGAACCGCCGCCCATCCAGATTTTGCGGTATTTTCGCATCGTCCTGATCGGTCGAATCGGCAGGATTAGGCCATAGAGCAGCGGCAGCCAGATCAGCCGCGAGGTGTTGATGACGCGCCGGTCGCCCAGAAACTCCCGGAGATAGCGCTGCACGGCGAAATAGGACGGAGAGTCCGGGGTGCCGAGATTGACCAACAATACGCCGATGCGTTCCGGAGTCGACGCCGCCGCAGCGTCCGCGTCCGCCACGGCGCGGTAATAAGCCATTTATGTCCAATCCTTTAAGAATTCGCGCGCACAGTATACTGAATGCCCAATGAAGCCCCGCACCGTCTGGAGCCTGTCTGAGTATTCCGCGTGAGCCGCGTTGGCAAGGCCGTATATCCGTGCGATGCAGTTGGACTTGGCCCACACCATTGGATAGTGCGCGGGGAGCGGATGCAAGGCGCGCGGCGCCGCCCGTGGTGGATACCACGGGCAAGCCGTGCAACGCCGCAGACGCCCCCTCGCGCGGATCCGTTGTCCCGCCATGGCGCAACGGTTGCGCACGAGCAAACGGCCTTGCCAACCCTTCGGGACCGGGCAGATTTCCCCTCATGCGGCGTTGTCGCCTCCTCATTGGGCGTTGGCCCAACCTCGTCGGCTCCGCCTTGCCTGAGGGGAAATCTGCCGCGGTCGCGGCCACGTGGAATACTCAGACAGGCTCCTAGGCCATGACGTGGCTGACTGCCGATGAGAGCGAAGCGCTGCGTCTCAGCCTGAGTATTGCGGCGCGGAGCGTCGCGTTCAATCTACCCGCCGCCATCCTGATCGCCTGGATGCTCACCCGGGTCCGATTCGTCGGGCGAACCCTGTTGGATGCGCTGGTGCATCTGCCGCTGGTGCTGCCGCCCGTGGTGGTCGGCTATATTCTGCTGCTGCTGTTCGGGACCCGCGGGTTCATCGGATCCTGGCTGCATAAGGCCTTCGGCATCGAACTGTTATTCACGAGCAACGGCGCCGCCCTCGCCACCGCCGTCATGTCCTTTCCGTTGATGGTCAGGGCCATGCGAATTTCCCTCGAAAATGTCGATCGTGGATTGGAAGACGCCGCGCGCACTCTCGGCGCACGCGCCGCGGACCGCTTTGCGACCATCACGCTGCCGCTCATGCTGCCCGGTATCATCGCCGGAGTCATCACCGCATTCTCCGCCGCGCTCGGCGAATTCGGCGCCGTCATCACCTTCGTCTCCAACATTCCGGGCGAAACCCGTACGCTGCCGCTGGCTCTGTATACCGCCCTGCAATCGCCGGGCGGCGAGCATGCGGCCGCGCGCCTCGCGGGCCTTTCATTGGGACTGGGGTTGGGCGGTCTGCTGCTGTCGGAATGGTTTTCGCGGCGCGTGCGCCGGATGTTGGGCCGCTGATGCTTGCCGTCGCCGCTGCCAGGAAGCGTGGTGCGTTCGCATTGGACGTTTGTTTCGAGCTGCCGACGCCCGGCGTGGCGGCGCTCTTCGGACGTTCCGGCTCCGGCAAGAGCATGGTGGTCAACACCATCGCAGGTCTGCTCAAGCCGGATTCCGGCAGGATCGTGCATGACGGGTCGGTGCTGCTCGATACGCTGCGGCAGATCGATGTGCCGCCGGAACGCAGACGAATGGGATACGTGTTCCAGGATGCCCGTCTTTTCCCGCATCTCTCCGTCGCCGGCAATTTGCGCTACGCAGAACGGCGCGCCGCAGGCAGCACCTACGTCAGCCTCGAAACGGTGACCGCCCTGCTCGCTCTCGGCCCGCTGATGGACCGGCGCACGCACCAACTGTCCGGGGGCGAGCGGCAGCGAGTCGCCATCGGGCGGGCACTGCTGACGCAGCCGCGGCTCCTGCTGCTCGATGAACCGCTGGCAGCTCTCGATGACGCGCGGCGCGAGGAAGTGCTCCCGTACCTCGAGACGCTGCGCGACCAACTGGCCATTCCGATGGTGTACGTCACTCATGATTTCGATGAAGTCCTGCGGCTCGCCACCCACATCGTGTTGATGGAATCGGGCGCGGTCATCGCCCAGGGCGAGGTCGCCAAAATGAGTCTGGATCCGCACTTGCGGTCCCTCATCGGCCCCGATCAGGTCGGCGCCATCATCGACGGCGTCGTGCTCGGTTTCGACACCGCGAGCGGCTTGACCAAGGTTCGCGTGGGCCACGGTGAACTCCACGTGCAAGCCAAGGATCTTGTCGTCGGCACACCCCTACGCGTACAGCTCCTGGCGCGCGACGTCATCGTCTCGACGCAAGTCCCCCAGCGCTTGAGCGTGCGCAATTGTCTCGCCGGACTCGTGACGAGCATTCAAGGCGATCACCTGGGCTCGGACCTCATCACCATCGACATCGGCGGCGCGGCGATCGTGGCGCGAATCACCAAGGCGGCAACGCGCGAATTGTCCTTGACTCCGCAAATGAACGCCTGGGCTCTGGTGAAATCCGTGTCCTTGCGCGGCCACTCCTTCGCGGTTCCGGCCCCGGCGACTACTTCAGCCGCGTCCCCAGATGCATGATGCCAACGATATGATCCTCGCTGCCCAATCCGATCGCGGCTTTGACTCCGGCGTCGTAGGCCGCGGCGCCGGTCTTCCACATCACGCCGTAGCCCAGGCCGTGCGCCGCCAAGAATAGATTTTCGGCGGCCGCCGCGGCGGCGATCACCTGCTCGATCTCCGGAATCTTGGTCTGTTCGCGGCGCACGGTGCAGCCGACCACGACGATGGTCGGAGAGTTCCTCATTTTCCCGCATTCGGCGGCAAATTGCTCTTCGCTCATCGACGGCAATCTGGCCCGCTTGGCGGTTGCCGCGGCGACCGCAAACCCCTCCCTCAATCCGGCATCGATGACGATGAACCGCCAGGGGCGCAGGCGGCCATGATCCGGCGCATGGGCCGCCGCCTCGAGTATGCGCGCGAGGTGTTCAGGCGTCGGACCGGGCTCGCCCAAGCGTGCCGCAGAAGATCGTGTGTCGATGGCGGCCAGTAGTTCCATCAAAAATCCTCGTATCGGCTATGATCCGCGCTCGAAGTATATCCGTTGTTTCCCAAGGAGCGTCTATGAACCGACTTGTTTTGGCGTCCATCGCCGCGCTGGCGAGTGCATCCGCATTTGCGGCGCCGGTCACGTATATTCTCGATCCGCATCACACCTACCCGAGTTTCGAGGCGGATCACATGGGCGGCCTGTCCGTGTGGCGCGGCAAATTCACCGAAACCGCCGGCAAGGTGATCTACGATAAGGAAGCGAAAGCGGGATCGATCGACATCACGGTGAACGTCAATTCCATCGACTTCGGAATGGCCAAAATGGACGAGCACGCGAAATCGCCGGAGATTTTCGATGCCGTAAAATATCCCACCGCGAGCTACTCCGGAAAATTCTCCAAGTTCAGCGGGGCCGCGCCGACCGAAGCGCAGGGGACCTTGTCCATGCACGGCGTGACCAAGCCGGTGACGCTCGTCATCAACTCGTTCATGTGCAAACCGAACCCCATGACGAAGAAGGAAGTCTGCGGCGCGGACGCCTCGGCCTCGTTCGACCGCAGCGACTTCGGCGTCAGCTATGGCGACAAGTATGGATTCAAGATGGTCGTGAAGCTTCAGATCCAGGTCGAGGGCAGTCCCGAGGGTTGATCGGCCCGCCGGAGACCCGCACGGCGCGCGGCCGGCGGCGTCAAAAATCCACCGCTCAAAACAGTGACGCGGGACACGAGGCCGAAGCGCCGAGGTGAGACATCCGTTGCAATACGGACGGGGTCAAGATGCGCACAATATCCCGCACGTGTAGTAACGCGGGAGTCGCACCCTTGAAGACGCTGACATTGTTGACGGGTCTGTTGGTCGCCGTATCGGCCAACGCTGCGTTCGCCTCGCGTGCAACGCTGGTCGGGCAGCATTTGAACCGCGCCTTTGCGGGCGATCCTCTGCTGATTTGCGAGTACTCGGGCGCCGGAGCGAAGTTCGAGATCCTCTCGCAGACCGGCAAGTGCGCCCCCTACATCACCATTCAGTAGGCGGAGCCGCCCCATAATGACGATCACCGAATTCGAACATGGCAAGACTCGGATCATGGCCGAGGCGCGCGCCGCCCTCAGGCGCATCGGCATCGAATATCACTGCGTGATGTTCGACGTCCATAGCTCGCAGCCCCTGCCGGAGGGGGCGACACTAACCGTGTCAGCGGAGGGCAACTCCATCAGCGGCTGGTTTCCCGCCGATGAAATCGAAGACTCGCGCGAGCGCGTCGCCCGGGCCGACGTGCGGCAAAAAATCGCAGGCCTGGTGGCTGGAGTGAAGCAAGCGGCCGCCTGATCGCCTCGCAACAGGTCGGCCATCAAGCCGTCGCCCGCGACCGTGTCATCTGCCGAACGGCGTCCGCCAACGCGTCCGCGAACAGCGGATCATTGATATGCGCATCGACCCGGCGGACCTCCACATTGCGCGGCATGACCTTTTCCACATAATCGGCGAACAGCGGCGGCTGCGACGTGTCGTGCAGATGGCCCCCGGTGCTGTCGTGATTCGAGAAACCCTTTAGCGGCACGTAAAATCGCACCGGACCTCGCGCATCGCGGAGGAACTCCACCATGTGGTCAGCCAGGCGCTCGAGATCTTTCGCGTTCGTTCGCACCGCGGTGAGCGCCGCATTGTGAACATGGAACCGGCGGCCGTCGAAGGGGCGGTCTCCGGCGGCCAGCTGTGTCGGCATTATGTAGAAGTCGACGTTGCCCGGCGCGTAGATCACCGGGATGCCGCGCTTGATCGCCGCCTTGGACCGATCCGCGCCCGCGTTGCACACGCCATTATTCAGATAGTCGTTGATCTCGACCAACGACATATCGACCACCGCCGCGACATCGCGCTCCGCCGCGATGGCATCGAGCGTCTGGCCGCCGATGCCGGTGGTGTGGAAAACCATCACTTCGTAGCCGTCCTTCGCGAGCGCTTCGCGCATGCGTGTCAGGCAACTTTCGGTCGTGCCCAAGGTGCTGGCCAGCACCAGGGCCCTGGAGTCCCCCGGCTCCGGTGCATAGTGCATGGCCATGCCCGCAAGGCCGAACGCGCCGTTGCGGTAGACCTCGCGCGAGATGCTGTTGATCCCGGAGATGTCGCACACCGCGTTCAGCATGGCGATATCCTTCAATCGCACTAAGGGGGCCGTGAAGCCGGAGGCGATGGTGGAGATCATCAGCTTCGGCAGGCCGTAGGGAAACTCACGCATGACGGCGGTGCTCAATCCCGTGCCGATGGATCCGCCGATGGAGAGGATTCCCGACAATGCCCGTTGCTTATGGGCCTGGAGCGCGCACCGGATGGATCCCCGGGTCATGACCTCCTGTATCTTCCCTTCGTGGCCGATCGCGCGAATAGCCTCCAAGGTAGTGCCCGCCGCCGCGGCAACGGCTTCCGGCGAGATTTCGGCGCCGCCGACCGTGCGCCGAACACTGGGGTCCAGATGCACGACGTCGCAGGCCGCCTCTTCCAGGCAGTGCCGCAAGAATCGGCCTTCGATCTCCTTGGTGTCCTGGGTGACGATGAGCAGGACGCGAGGTTTGTCATGGATTGGCAGAATTGCCTCCCCCAACTTATTGGAATGTCTGGCTCTTTTGCCATGTGCTTATACTCTCGCGTACGCAAATTGCAATGCAGTTGTCAATGCGGCATGCGACAGTTAGTGTTTGCCATTGTTAAATGGCGGCCGATGCCGCACCCAGCCGGACAGGGAGAGGTTGATGTGGAAAATTCAGTTCGGGATGGTCGCCATTGGCGCCTGTGCCGCGCTCGCCGTCGGCGGCTGCGGGAAATCCGGCAGCGGCGCGCCATCCGGCCCGCCGCCGCCCCAGGTCAGCGTCGCCAAGGTGCTGGAAAGGCCGGTGAAGGACTGGGATGAGTTCACCGGCCGGATGCAGGCGGTGGAAACCGTGGAAATTCGGCCTCGGGTTTCCGGCTACATCGATAAGGTCGCGTTTAGGGAGGGCGGCCAGGTCAAGAGCGGCGACCTTTTGTTCATCATCGATCCCAGACCCTATCAAGCGGAGGCCGATCGCGCGGCCGCCGATTTGAAGCGGTACAAGACTTCGCTCGAACTGGCGCGAATCGAACTGGCGCGCGTGCAGCGGCTGAAGGACAGCGGAGCGGTTTCGCAGGAAGAGTTGGACGAGCGCAAGAGCACCGTCGCGCAGGCGGAGGCCAATTCGGCCGGCTCTGCGGCCGCGCTCGAAGCAGCGAGGCTCAATTTGAATTTCACGCGGGTCACGAGCCCGATAGCCGGACGCGTCAGCCGGGCCGAAGTGACGCGCGGAAATTTGGTGACCGGCGGCACGAACGGCGGCACCCTGCTGACGTCCGTCGTTTCCATGGATCCCATGTATCTGTACTTCGAGGGCGACGAACAGGCCTACTTGCGCTACGGGCAGATGGCGCGCAGCGGCGAGCGGCCCAGTTCACGCGATGCCGAAAATCCCGTACGCGTCGGTCTCGCCAACGAGGAAGGCTTCCCGCACACGGGCCAGGTCGATTTCGTCGATAACCAGTTGAATCCTCAGACCGGAACCATCCGGGCGCGGGCGGTTCTCGACAACAAAGATGGCGTGTACACGCCTGGGATGTTCGCACGGGTGCAGCTGCTCGGCAGCAGCGAGTATTCGGCCATTTTGATCGACGATCGTGCCGTCAACACCGACCAAAACCAGAAGTACGTTTTCGTGCTGGGGGCAAACAACCAAGTGGAGTATCGCCGCATCAAGCTCGGCCGCGTGATCGACGGATTGCGCATCGTTCGCGAGGGCCTGAAGGCGGGAGAGGTCATCGTCGTGAACGGTGCCCAGCGCGTGCATCCGGGCATCACCGTGACGCCGCAGACGGTGACCATGGGCACCGACGCGGCCGTTGCCGGCACCGCATCGGCTCCGGCCGGCACCCCGTAAGGCGCGTCCGATGAACATCTCGTCGTTTTTCATCGAGCGGCCGATCTTTGCGACCGTGCTCGCGATCCTCATCACCGCCGCCGGAATATTGGCGATGCCGGTGCTGCCGATCAGCGAGTACCCGGAAATCGTGCCGCCCACGGTGGTGGTCAGCGGCCAGTATCCCGGCGCGTCGCCGAAGACCATTGCCGAGACCGTCATCACGCCGCTCGAGCAGCAAATCAACGGCGTCGAGAATGCGATTTACACCAACTCCTCGTCCACGCCCGACGGCAACTTCACGATCACCGTGACGTTCAGACTCGGAACCGATCTGGACATCGCCCAGGTGCAGACGCAAAACCGGGTGACTCAAGCCGAGACGCGCCTGCCCGAGGTGGTGCGGCAACTTGGGCTGGTGACTCAGAAGCGCTCGCCCGATCTGACCATGGTCGTGTTCTTGAAGTCCACCGACGGCCGTTACGACTCGTTGTATCTCCGCAATTACGCCCTGATCCAAATCCGCGACGTGTTGGCGCGCCTGCCCGGCATGGGCGATGTGCGGGTATTCGGTTCCGGCGACTACGCCATGCGCCTGTGGTTGGATCCCGGCAAGATCGCGGCACGCAACATGGACGTGAATGAGGTCTTGACGGCCGTCCGCGAACAGAACGTGCAGGTGGCGGCCGGTCAGATCGGCGGTCAGCCCTCGCTCCCGGGCATTGAATTCCAGTACATCGTGAATGCACAGGGCCGCCTGCAGACCGAGCAGGAATTCGAGAACATCGTCATCAAGAACGGCGCCAACGGCGAGACCACCTATCTTCGGGATGTGGCGCGGCTCGAACTGGGCCCCGACAACTACGCCCTGCGCAGCATGCTGGACGGCGGTCCGGCGGTGGCGATTCCGGTGTTTCAGCTGCCCGGCGCGAATGCCCTGGAGCTCTCGGATCACGTGCGGGCCAGCATGAAGGAACTGGCCAAGACCTTTCCGGAAGGCGTGCGCTACGAAATCGACTACGACCCGACGGTGTTCGTCCGCAGTTCGATCGAAGCGGTGATCCACACTTTGTTCGAAGCCGTCCTGCTGGTAGTGCTGGTGGTGGTGGTGTTTCTGCAAACCTGGCGCGCCAGCGTGATCCCGCTGGTCGCGGTGCCGGTGGCCATCGTCGGCACCCTCGCGGCGCTGTTGCTCGCCGGTTTCTCGATCAATTCGTTGACGTTGTTCGGGTTAGTCCTCGCCACCGGCATCGTCGTGGACGATGCCATCGTGGTCGTGGAGAACATCGAACGCAAGATCGAAGACGGACTCAATCCCCACGCGGCGGCGCATGCCGCCATGGGCGAGGTCACCAGGCCCATCATCTCCATCATGCTGGTGCTGTGCGCCGTGTTCGTCCCGGTGGCATTCGTCAGCGGACTCACGGGTCAGTTTTATCGACAGTTCGGAATCACCATCGCGGCGAGCACCATCATCTCGACGTTCAACTCTCTGACCCTGTCGCCGGCGCTGGCGGCGCTGCTGCTCAAGCCCAGGAATGCGCCGCCCGATGTCTTTCAGCGCGGCATCAACCGCGTTCTCGGCCGATTCTTCGCCCTGTTCAATCGCATTTTCGAGCGCGCCTCGGAGGGCTACGGTCATGGCGTACGGCGCATCACGGCCATCCGTGGAACGGTGCTCGGGATATTCGTGCTGCTGCTCATCAGCACGTGGGGAATGTTTCAGATCGTGCCGGGCGGCTTCATCCCTCCCCAGGACAAGCAATACCTCATCGGCATCGTGCAATTGCCCGACGCGGCCTCGCTGGACCGCACCGAATCCGTGGTACGCAGAATGTCGCAGCTGGCGAAGGAAACCCCGGGCGTCGATCACGTGATCGGTTTCTCGGGATTGTCGGTGCAGGGATTCGTCAATCTCAGCAACACAGCGGTGCTGTTCTTTCCGCTGAAGCCCTTCGACGAGCGCACCACCAAGGATCTGTCGGCGGGCGCCATCGCAGGCGCCCTCAACCGGAAATTCAGTGCAATCCAAGACGCCGTGATCTTCGCCGTGCCGCCCCCGCCCGTGCAGGGTTTGGGCACCACCGGCGGATTCAAACTTTATATTCAAGATCGCAGCGCCCACGGGTACGACGAACTCGCGAGAGTCACCGCGGAGGTCTTGAACAAGGCGAGGCAGCAGCACGAGCTCAATCCGTACGCGACCTACACGACCTTTCAGAACAGCGTGCCGCAACTGTTCGCCGATGTCGATCGCGTCAAGTCCAAGCGCCAGGGCGTGCCGTTGTCGAATGTATTCGATACTCTGCAGGCCTATCTGGGTTCGGTTTACATCAATGATTTCAATCGTTTTGGCCGGACCTATCGCGTCTACGCCCAGGCCGAGGCGCAGTTCCGCAGCAAACCCGAAGATATCGCGAACCTCAAGACCCGCAACTTGAACGGCGATATGGTGCCCATGGGGGCGCTTGCGGATATTCGATTCGAAGCGGGCCCGGATCGGGTGTCGCATTACAACGTGTATCTGGCCTCGGACATCAATGGACAGGCGTCGCCCGGCACGTCCTCAGGCCAGGCCACCGCGGCCATGGAAAGAGTCCTGCAAGAGACGCTTCCGAACGGATTCGGCTACGAGTGGACGGATTTGACGTTCCAACAAAAGAGCGCGGGGAATACGGCTCTCCTCGTTTTCCCGATCTGCGTCATGCTGGTATTCCTGATTCTATCGGCACAATACGAGAGCTGGGCGCTGCCGCTGGCGGTCATTCTCATCGTGCCGATGTGTTTGTTGTCGGCGATGTCCGGCGTGTGGCTGAAGGGATCCGACAACAACGTGTTGACGCAGATCGGCTTCATCGTTCTGGTCGGGCTGGCCTGCAAGAATGCGATCTTGATCGTGGAGTTCGCCCGGGAGCGGGTGGAATCGGGCAGGCCGCCGCTGGAAGCCGCGGTCGAGGCCTGCCGCCTGCGGCTGCGGCCCATCCTCATGACGTCGTTCGCGTTCATCATGGGCGTCGTGCCGCTGGTTACCGCGACCGGGGCGGGAAGCGAAATGCGCGAGGCCATCGGCATCGCGGTGTTTGCGGGCATGCTCGGCGTGACGTTCTTCGGGTTGTTCCTGACGCCGGTTTTCTTCACGACCATCGAAGGCCTGCTGGAGCGGCGCCGCATGACGCATATGATGCACTCCCCCGCCGCCGCGGCCGCGGATGCCTCTGCCGCCACGGATGAACCGCGCCGTGCATAGGCTGCTGGGCGCCATCGCCGCGTCGACGCTTGCGGCCTGTGCGGTGGGTCCGAACTACCAGCGTCCCTCGACACCCGTGGATGCGCATTTCGTCAATGCCACGCAGCCCGGATTCGCGGAGGATGCCGCGGTCGAACAGTATTGGACCCGGTTTGCCGATCCGGTTCTCAATTCCCTGGTGGATGATGCAGTCGCGCACAACACGGATCTGCGCGCGGCGGCCGCCAACCTGCAGGCCTCGCGGGCAGCGCGGCGATTGGCGGGATTCGATTTATTCCCGACCGCCACGCTCAACGGCAGTTACACGCACATTCTCGATTCCCAACAGCAACTGCCTTTCGTCGATCGGCGCGATCGTGAATTCGATTCCGCCCAAGGCGCCTTCGAAGGTTTGTGGGAACTCGATCTGTTCGGCCGGGTCAGACGCAACGTCGAAGCGGCGCGCGCCGACGTGGGCGTGTCGGTCGCCAACCTCCAGGACGCCCGGGTGAGCGTCATCGCCGAGGTTGCGCGCAATTATGTGGTGTTGCGCGGATTGCAGGACCAGTTGGCGCTCACCCACCGCAACGCCGACAACCAACTGAGTTCGTTCAAGCTGACCCGTGCGCGGCTGGATGCGGGCCGCGGCAACCAGCTCGATACCGCCCGCGCCGAAGCGCAGTGGCAGACGACGCTGGCGTCCATACCCACCTTGGAGGCCGCCATCGCAACCACGACCTACCGTTTGAGCGTACTGACGGGCCGTCAGCCCGCCGCTCTGAGCCACCGCCTTGCGCCGCAGCCGATGCCGGAATTGCCGGCCCTCAACTCCATCGGCACGCCGGAGCAATTGCTGCGGCGGCGTCCCGACATCCGCGCCGCGGAGCGCCGCCTGGCCGGAGCGACGGCGCGCGTCGGCGTGGCCGTGGGCGATTTGTTTCCCAAGGTGACGCTCACCGGCAGCTTCGGCTACGTGGCGCCCACCTTCGGCGATTTCGGACAGCGCGACGCCAAGTCGTATTCCGTGGGTCCCGGCATTTCATGGGCTGCATTCGACTTAGGGCGCGTGCGCGCGCGAATCAGCTCCGCCCGGGCGCAAACCGATGCCGCGCTCGCGACCTACGAGGGCGCCGTATTGAACGCACTCGAAACCACCGAAGACGCGCTCATAAGTTACGGCCGGTCGCAGTCGCGCCGCGACGCGCTGCAACTAGCCGCTGCCGCCAGCGACAAGGCCGCCGATCTCGCGCGGCAACGCTTCGAGGGAGGCTTGATCGATTTTCTGGAAGTGCTGGACGCGGAGCGAACCGCCCTGAGCGCCGAATTGCTGTTGTCGCAAAGCCGCACCGATGCGGCCACCTCCCTGGTCGCCGTTTACAAGGCGGTGGGTGCCGGCTGGGATTTGCACTGACGGCGCTCGTTGGGTGTACGATCCGCGGGCTTGATTGAATATTGAACAGGTGGAAAGATGACCAACCCGAAATCGCGGTTTGATGAGGCATTCCTCGATCGGCAAAAGCGTCGGCTCACCGAGCTTCGCAAGCAGCTGCTTGGGGTCAGAGAGGGTCAGGCGAGCGAGCAAGTGAGCGCCAATGCGGCAGGGGCCGGTCAGGCAAGCGCGTACGAAGACGATGCTGAGAAGCTCTCGACCCTCGAGCTCCAGGGCAACCTGGCCGCGGTCGACAATGCACGGCTGAGCAACATCGCGCGCGCATTGCAAAAAATCGCCGAGGGTACCTACGGCTTGTCGGATGGCAGCGGCGCGCCGATACCCGTGGAGCGGCTCGAGGCATCCCCGGAAGCGCTGTATACCGTGAAGGAGCAGGAATCGCGCGACTCCGCACGCTGACTTCCCGCCCCCCCCGAATCAAGGAGTAAAGACATGACTGCATCGACTGAACGTGCGATTCTCGCCGGCGGCTGTTTTTGGGGCGTCCAGGATCTGCTGCGCCGCTACAACGGCGTACTGTCCACGCGAGTCGGCTATTCGGGCGGTGATGTGCCGAATGCCACCTACCGCAACCATGGAACCCACGCCGAAGCGATCGAAATCATCTTCGACCCGGAAAAGATCAGCTACCGCAAGCTTCTCGAGTTCTTCTTTCAGATTCACGACCCGACCACCCTGAACCGCCAGGGAAACGATCGGGGCCTAAGCTATCGCTCGGCCATTTTCTACACCACCGAGGAACAGAAGCGGGTTGCCGAGGAAACCATCGCCGACGTTGAAGACTCAGGGCTTTGGCCAGGCAGGGTGGTCACCGAGCTCGCCCCCGCCGGCGATTTTTGGGAGGCCGAGCCGGAACATCAGGATTACCTGGAACGCTATCCGGACGGCTACACCTGTCATTTCATCCGGCCTGAATGGAAGCTTCCGGCCAGGGCGGCGGCCGCAACGGCGCGGCGGGCATGAGACCCGAAGGCTGAAACCGGGGGCTGAAACCGGCGGGCACAACCTCAGAAAATACCCGATGCTCGTGCGGCAATTTCGTCCATGACCGTCACCAGGCACGCACGAATGCCCGGTTCAGACGCCGAATGGCCTGCATCGTCGACGAGTATGAGCCTCGATCCGGGCCAGGCCCGATGGAGTTGCGTGGCCGAAACCGGCGGGCACAGCAGGTCGTATCGGCCTTGCACGATGGTTGCCGGCAGATGACGAATACGCTCGACCCGCTGCAGCAGCTGATCCTCGGGCTCGTATCGATTGTTCCGAAAATAATGCACTTCGATGCGTGCCATGGCATAGGCGACTTGCTCGTCATTCGCGCCTGCAATTCGCGTGGGGTCGGGTATCAGATTCGCCAAGGTTGCCTCGAACACGCACCACCTGCGTGCAGCTGCAACCCTGGCCGCACGATCGGGATGGTCAAGCAAGCTCGCGTATCCTTCCAATGGATCACCCTGCCGCAACTCGGGCGGCAGACCGCCAAGCAGCGCTTCCAACGCCTCGGGGCGGAATAATCGCCCCGCCTCGAATATCCAGCGCACTTCCCATTCCCGCATCAGAAAAATGCCGCGCAGCGTGAGGCTCAAGCAGGAGCCGGCGAATTCCTGCGCATAGGCCACGGCCAGAGTCGAGCCCCACGAACCGCCGAATACATGCCACGCCGCGATTCCGCGAGCCTTTCGCAGCGCTTCCAAATCCGCGACGAGATGTGCTGTCGAGTTGTTGCGCAGCTCGCCGGTGGGAGTCGAGCGGCCGGCACCGCGCTGGTCGAACAGGACGATTCGATAACGCGAAGGGTCGAAAAACTGCCGGCTCGTTGCGGAACAACCGCCGCCGGGTCCACCGTGAAGGAAGACCACCGGGATGCCGTTCGGATTGCCGCATTCCTCCCAATACAAAGTGTGGATCTCATCGACCGATAACCGGCCGGTTACATAGGGTTGGATGGGCGGGTATAACTCGCGCAGTGTGGTCATGGGCGCAGTGTGGTCAGGGGTCACTATCGTACCTGCAAATACGACCGCAAGGATCGGAGCGCGCGCGTGATTGCCGGCGCCTATTGTATCCCCCGTCAGCCCGAGATTTACTTCCCGATGAGGAGCAACGATGGCCGTCAAGTCAGATATCGAGTTAGTCGAGGATCCCCGGTGGGCACGCGTGCAAGCGCGCGACCGCTCTGCCGATGGCACTTTCTTCTACGCGGTGAAGACCACGGGTGTCTTTTGCCGCCCCTCGTGTGCGTCACGCGCCCCCAAACCTGAAAACGTCCTCTTCTTTCGTACCGCTGCGGAGGCGGAGCACGCCGGTTTCCGCGCCTGCCTTCGCTGCCGCCCATTGGCGGCGGCGGGCCGCGATGGTGTGACGGAGAAGATGAAGCAGGTTGCCGAGTTCATCCGCGCGCATGCTCATGAACCATTGCCGCTGGCGCGCCTGGCGGAGCATGCCTCGCTCAGTCCCGCTCACCTGCAGCGCACGTTCAAAGCCGTCGTCGGGGTCAGCCCCAAGGAATTCCAAGCCGCCGAGCGCATCCGGACCTTCAAAACCCGGCTGCGCGGCGGGGACAGCATCTTGAGCGCCACGTTCGATACGGGCTACGGTTCGACCAGCCGGATCTATGAACGGGTGAACGGCGGTCTCGGGATGACTCCGTCCGCCTACCGCGCCGGCGGCGCCGGCGAGGGCATCCGTTACGCCGTGCGCGAGACCGGTTTGGGGCTGCTGATGATGGCGGCAACCGAACGCGGTGTCTGTTTCGTTCAATTCGGAACCCGCACCGATGCGCTGGTGGCGCAACTCACCGCCGAATTTCCCCAGGCGGTGATCGAGCCGTCGCCCGCGGGGGCCGACGCGCCGCTGGATCTATGGATCAACGCGTTGAACGACCACCTGTCCCGGTCGGGACCGCGTCCGGACCTGCCCCTCGATCTTCGCGGCACGGCGTTTCAAATCAAGGTCTGGCAGTTTTTGTTGAGCGTCAAGCCCGGGATGGTGGTGAGTTATTCGGAGGTAGCGCAAGCGGTCGGTGCGCCGCGAGCGGTACGTGCGGCCGCAAACGCCTGTGCGGCCAATCGGGTGGCGATACTGGTTCCGTGTCACCGTGCGCTTCGCGCCGACGGCGGTCTGGGCGGTTACCGTTGGGGACTGGACCGCAAACGAACCCTTTTGGATGCGGAGCGCGCCGCGCGGGCGCAGAAGGCTGGCGCATGATGCTCAGGAACATGATGCCGCGGAACGGTCTGCCGTCCGACGAGGCGTTTCGTGCCACGCTGGATCACAGCGGCTACGCCGTGATTCCTTCGCTCGTCGACGGTCGGGCGTGTGCGGCGCTCGCATCGATGTACGACGGCGCGGCCGACCGGTTTCGGTCGACAGTCACCATGGCGCGCCATGGTTTTGGCCGCGGCGAGTATAAGTATTTGGCCCGCCCCCTCCCCGACCTCGTGCAGAATCTGCGCGAAACGTTGTACCCGCCGCTCAGCGTGATCGCCAACGAATGGGCCGAACGCCTGCGTACGCCGCAGCGCTGGCCCGCTCATCATTCTGAATTCCTCGACACCTGTGCGGCTGCCGGTCAGTTACGGCCCACGCCCTTGTTACTGCGCTACGGACCCGGCGACTACAATCGGCTGCATCAGGATCTCTATGGGGACATCTATTTTCCGCTTCAGGTGATCGTGCTGCTCGATGCCCCGCAGCGCGATTTTGAGGGCGGTGAGCTGTTGTTGGTGGAAAGCCGCCCCCGCATGCAGTCGCGTCCCATCGTGATTCCGCTGGCGCAAGGCGATGCCGCAATCATTCCTGTGCGCGAACGGCCGATCCGAAGTTCCCGGGGTTGGTCGAAGGCCATCGTCAGGCACGGAGTTGCCGAGATTCGCAGTGGCGCACGCCGAACGCTCGGCGTGATATTTCATGATGCAGCCTGATCAGCCTCGAATGCGCGAATCAATTCCTCTCGATCGGCGTCGCTCAAGTCCGGACTGAACTGGAGGACCTGATTCAAGATCTCGTCTGTCTCGAAGTAGGACCTGCGACAAGCGAGGTGCACGTATCCTCCGGGAGCAAAACGCCCTTCTTCGTAGAATACAACGCGGATACGCCAACTTCCCTGCGCAATGGGCTCGTGGCAGCTGCGGCAGTTGGCTTTCCCACTCGGAGATCGCTGGGCGCCGTCGATCCGCTGGAGTCGTTTGTTTGCCGCGCTTCCGAGTGCCGCGCGCTCGAGGTCCTCCCGATCAGGCACGCTGCCGGTTGTTGCGGCCAGTGCTTCAAGCACTGGCTCCGGGCGCTTGTAAGCGGCGCATACCGGGTGAAACCACACCGTCGTCTCGCCCTCGCCAAAGAGATTGGGAACACGCTCGCCAAAGCGCAACTCTCCACGCTGGATGGGTCGGGCGCAGCCGCGGCACTTGGAGCGACCGCTTGCAGCGGGTTCAAAGAGGTGGGCCATTCTGGAAGGGTATTCCAAGGCGCAGCCGGCTGTTAGCGCGATCTGGACATGACCACGGGCCGATACCAATGCCGCACAGCCTGTTCGAGTTCGAGAGCGTCGAGCGCCTCGACGCGCGCCAAGGCCTCCGCGACCTCGGCGGCGCTCGGGTGCAACTCGGTCGCACCCATATCGAGATCGTACGGCGATGCGACCACCGGCCAACATTCATCGATTTCAAGCGCGCGCGCATGGCGGTGCTCCAGCAGCCGGGCGTAGATCGCCGTATACACGTCAGGATCGTAACCGCCTTCGGACCGGGCGCCGGGGACGCCCAGCGCAGCACCGGCCGCCCGGAGCTCCTGCATCAAGAGCGTGAGCACGCTGGGCCGCGCATTGGCCGTCTCGCGCGCATGACGGGGCTGTTCGATCTCCCGCTCCCGCATGGCTTCGATCGCCCGCCGGACGGCGAGCGTCGGCGCCGGAATGATGAACAGGGTGGTGCTCGCCGCCAGGAAGGACTCCGCCGCATCGGCTTCGCACCGGGCGAGTTCGATGAGCCGATTGCCGACGAAGGGTGCTTCTCCCAGCAGCAGTGCATCGTCGCCGGCATGCGCCGCCGCCCAATTCGCCACCGCACCCCGCACCCAGAGGCCCGCTGCCCTGCGGATCGCGGCATGCGTGGTGCCCTCCACTTCAGGGTATCGGGCGAGAATCCCGGGCGTTTCGAAGGCCTGCCGCGCAATGTCCCATTGCAGCAGATGAAGGGGACGCCCGGCGGCGTGGGACAGCAACGCGGCCTGCTGCAGCATCAGGGTCTTGCCGACGCCGGGCAGGCCGGCGAAGACGACAGCCTTGCAGTTCTGCACCGCCCCCGACAGCATGCGATGGGCGACGGAACGGGGCGGCAGGACCAAGCGCGCATCGCTCATCCATGAACATCCGTCACGGGCGGGCACGAACACAGAAGGTTGCGATCTCCATGGACATTGTCGACTCGCCCGACCGGCGGCCAATACTTATCGACTCCGTCGCCGCCGGCGGGCAGGCAGCCAATGGTGCGGGTGTATGGCCTGCTCCATCCTTCGTCCACCAGGTCCCGCACCGTATGCGGCGCCCGGCGCAGCGGCGATTCGGCGAGAGCGCAGCGTCCCTCCTCGATATCGCGAATCTCCGCGCGGATGCTCACCATGGCGTTGCAGAACCGATCGAGTTCGCGCTTGGATTCGGATTCCGTGGGTTCGATCATCAGCGTGCCCGGAACCGGAAAGCTCATGGTCGGCGCGTGAAAGCCGAAATCGATCAACCGCTTGGCAATGTCGTCCACCGTGACTCCGCAGCTGTCCTTGAACACGCGGGTATCGATGATGCACTCATGCGCGACCCGTCCCGTAGCGTTGCGATAGAGCACCTCGAAATGCCCTTCCAACCGTCGCGCCACGTAGTTCGCGGAGAGTATCGCGATTTCACTCGCACGTTTCAGGCCGGCGCTGCCCATCAGCCGAATATACATGTAGGCGATCGGCAAGATTGACGGCGACCCGAACGGCGCCGCCGCCACCGCGCCGGCGCCCTTCTCTCTCGCGCCGCCGGCCCCGCCAAGCGGATGGCCGGGCAGGAACGGCGCGAGATGCGCCTTGACTCCGATGGGTCCCATTCCGGGACCGCCTCCGCCGTGGGGAATACAAAAAGTCTTGTGTAGATTCAGGTGGGAGACATCGGCGCCATAGTCGGCCGGCCGCGCGAGGCCCACCTGTGCATTGAGATTCGCGCCGTCGATGTACACCTGACCGCCCGCCCGGTGCACCATCTCGCAGAGGGTGCGGATCTCCTCTTCGAATACGCCATGGGTGGACGGGTACGTCGCCATGATGGCGGCCAGTGTGCCGGCGTAGCGCTCGCAGTGGACCTTGAGATCGTCGAGATCGACATTGCCCTTCGAATCACACCGCACCACGACGACCTGCATTCCCGCCATGGCTGCGGAGGCGGGGTTGGTGCCGTGCGCCGAAGCCGGAATGAGGCACACCGTGCGCTGGGGTTCATTGCGGCTGCGGTGGTAAGCGCGGATGGCGAGCAGTCCGGCATATTCGCCTTGCGCACCCGAGTTGGGTTGCAGGGAAACCGCATCGTAACCCGTGATGTCGCACAAGGCGCGTTCCAGTGCCGTGAAGAGGTCCCTGTATCCCTGCCACTGCTCCGGCGGGGCAAAGGGATGGAGGCCGGCGAACCCGGGCCACGTCATCGGGATCATCTCTGCCGTCGCGTTGAGCTTCATCGTGCAGGAGCCCAGGGGAATCATCGTGCGATCGAGGGCAAGATCGCGATCGCCCAGGCGGCGTATGTACCGGAGCATTTCGGTCTCGGACCGATGTTGGTTGAATACCGGGTGAGTGAGGAAGACCGAGGTGCGCCGCAATGCATCCGGGATCCCCACGGACGCGCCGGCCCGCAGCCCCGTGCCTGCGCTCGCCGCCGCACCGCTGCCACTGCCGCTCCCGCTGCCGCCGCCACTGCCGCTGCCGCCACTGCCGCCGCCGCCGAAGCAGCGTAAGATCGACGCGACGGTGGCGTCGCTGCTGGTTTCATCGAGCGACATGCCCAATCCATGGGCCGCGCCGCATGCACCCGGCGCCAGCACCCTGAAGTTGAGGCGCGCATCTCGCGCCCGCTGCAGAATCCGCTCATGGCCCACCCCGCAGTCGACGGTGAGGGTATCGAAATGCGTACTGTTCAAAATCCGCACGCCGAGCGTTCTCAGCCCCGCAGCGAGGGCCGCAGTGCGCCGATGGATACCCTGGGCGATTGACTTCAAGCCGTCGGGACCGTGATACACGGCATACATGGCAGCCGTCACCGCGAGCAGCACCTGCGCGGTGCAGATATTGGATGTCGCCTTGTCGCGGCGGATGTGCTGCTCGCGCGTCTGCAGCGCGAGCCGGTAGGCCGGTGCTCCATTGGCATCCACCGAGACGCCGACCAGGCGGCCCGGCAGGCTGCGCTGGAAGGACTGTCTCACCGCAATGTAGGCAGCATGCGGGCCGCCGAATCCCAACGGAACGCCGAAACGCTGCGTCGATCCGATCGCGATGTCGGCGCCGAACTCTCCCGGCGGTTTCAACAGGGTCAGCGCCAGCGGATCCGCCGCCACGACGGCAATGCCGCCCTGCGCGTGCACGGCGTCGATGGCCTTGCCGAGATCCGGCACATGCCCATAGGTGCCTGGATACTGAAAGAGCGCGCCGAAACAAGACCAGTCCGATAACTCGGTGCCTTCATCGACGGTGACGATGTCCCAGCCCAAGGGCTCCGCGCGGGTGCGCAGGACGGCCAGCGTCTGCGGATGGACATGTGCGTCGACCAAGAAACGCATCGATGAAGACTTCGCAACGCGTTTCGCCAGCGCCATGGCCTCCGCCGCGGCGGTGGCCTCGTCCAGGAGCGAGGCGTTGGCGACATCCAATCCGGTCAGATCACACACCATGGTTTGAAAGTTGAGCAGCGCCTCGAGACGCCCCTGACTGATCTCAGGCTGATAGGGCGTATAGGCGGTGTACCAAGCCGGACTCTCGAGAATGTTGCGCAAGATGACGGACGGCACGTGGGTGTCGTGGTAGCCCATGCCGATCAACGAAGTCGCCACCTGATTCTTTGCGGCGAGCGCCCTTAGATGGGCCAGCGCGTCGCTCTCCGAAAGCGCGGCGCCGACCTCGAGCTGTCCCGGAGAACGAATCGAATCAGGCAGTGCTTGACCGATCAGGGCGTCGACGGACGGCACGCCGATGACCTCGAGCATTGCGGCGATACCCGAGCGAGACGGGCCGATGTGGCGGCTCGCGAAATTCCGGGGCAAGGCATCATTGGCGGCGTCCGTTTCTGCCGGCGCGGGGACGCGCGGCTCGACGTCCACGGTGGATGCGGCCGCGGTGGACATGGACAGGATGGATGCTGGGTGCTTCATGTCGCAAGCTTCCCGTAAGCGGCTTCATCCAACAGTTCTTTCACTTCGGCCGGGTCGCCAACCTCGATCTTGAACAGCCACCCGGCTCCCATCGGATCGGAATTGACCAGTGCGGGGGTTTCGACGGTTGCGGGATTTACCTCGACGACGCGGCCGGTCAGCGGCGCATAGATATCCGATGCGGCTTTCACCGACTCCACCACGCCTGCCGCGGCGCCCTTGGAGAGCGAGGAACCGACGGCGGGCAATTGCACAAACACCAGATCACCCAAGACGCGCTGGGCATAATCGGTGATGCCAACCGTCGCGATCTTCGCCTCGACGGCCACCCATTCATGTTCAGCGGTATAACGGACTTCCATAGGCTTTCCTTTTTTAACGGTGATAACGATGCGGAACGAAGGGCATGCCGCTCACCCGAACGGGTATCCGCTGCCCCTTCACGTCGGCGAATAGGCGGGTCCCGATCGGCGTCAGCGAAACCGGCACATAGCCCATCGCCACGGGGCCCATGGCGGTCGGTCCATAAGTACCGGAGGTGACGCGGCCGATTGCCGCGTCCGACGTCGGATCGGCGAACAATGCCGCACCTTCACGTACCGGCCGGCCTTCGGGCCGAAGGCCCACTCGCTTGCGTGCGACACCCCGCTCGAACTGCGTCAGGATCACATCGGCACCGGGGAAGCAGCCCGGCCTCGATCCTCCTGCACGCCGCGCCGGTTGGATCGCCCAATCGAGGGCGGCCTCGACCGGCGTCGTATCCCCACCGAGGTCGTGACCGCAGAGACAGAGACCGGCTTCCAGACGCAGGCTGTCGCGGGCACCCAAGCCGATGAGTTGCACCGCGGGGTGGCGGAGCAGACGTTCAGCGATGTCCCCGGCGACGGCCGCCGGTACCGACACCTCGAAGCCATCCTCGCCCGTATACCCGGAACGTGAAATGAAACAGGTGGCGCCGTCGATCGAAAACACGCCGGCATCCATGAAGCGCATCGCGGTAACCGCCGGAGCCAGCGCGGAAAGGGCGGCGCAGGCCTCGGGTCCCTGGACGGCCAGCAGCGCACGAGTGGTCAGGAGTTCGACGATGCACGTCGCGTGCAGATGTTCTTCGAGATGCGCCACGTCGGCCGCCGCCGCGGCGGCATTCACCACCAGATACCAGAACTCGCCCAGGTTCGCGATCATCAAGTCATCGAGAATGCCGCCTGACTCATTGGTCAGCACCGCGTAGCGCTGCCGGCCGGGTTTGAGCCCCAGCACATCCACCGGGACCAGCCTTTCCAACTCGCGTGCGACGGCCAGGTGATCGCCTTCAAGCGCGCGCACTAAGATCTGTCCCATGTGCGACACATCGAAAAGCCCTGCCGCGGCGCGCGTGTGCTTATGTTCGCCTAAGATGCCGAGCGGGTAGTGGATGGGCATGGCCCAGCCGGCGAAGGATTCGATGCGCGCGCCCCGGGCCAAGTGCAAGGCATGCAAGGGGAGATGAGTTGGACCTGCATTCACGGCGGCGATTCCTTCGGCAGCCCACCGGCCGCCAGTAAGTACGTCGCCCCATCTGTTGCAAGTGCCTGAGAGTGTTATCCCGTCGGCGGGCACGCCATCGTGCCACTTTCCAGATGTGTCGTGTCGTGGTCCTTTTGCCTGAGAGTTTCCGGGGCGGTTGCTCCTTCGGCGCCGGCGCCCGCGAAGGCGTCAGTCTCTTCCAACGACATGGCTAGCCTATGGCACGGCGCACAATCGGTCAAGTCGCAGCCTCCGAAAGCGTGCGCTCAAGCCGGAGGCCCTACCGCAGCGCCGGTGCACGGTGCCGTCACTGCGACGCAATTATCAGCCAATCCCGAAACGCGATGACTTCGCGGCGCGGGCGCTGGGGCCGCTCCGGTATCACGATGAAGTACGAATTGTCGTCGGCGAACTCGCGGTCGATGGCGATCACAAGGCGCCCGGTCGCGAGGTAGGCGGCGAGAAACATGCGGTGCGCGAGAGCGCAGCCGGCACCGCTCGCCGCAAGCTCGAGCGCAGCCAGCGTGGTGTCGACGCTTAGGCTGGGACTTGCTCCCACAGAGCCAAGTTCCAGGCCGTGACGGACCTTCAGCCAATGGTTTTCGTGGCCGATGATGTGGATCAAATGCTGGGGCAGCAGGCTCGGAACTTCACCGCGGAGCCGTGCGGCTTGCAGCAGCTGGGGACTGCATACCGCGACGATGTTTTGATTGAGCAGCCGCTCCGAACGATAGCCGTGCCAATGACCCATGCCATACCGAATTTCCAAGTCCGTCGCCTGGTCGGGTACCGCGTTGTCCCAAATCACGGAGGAAAGCCGGACGTCGATGGCCGGATGCGTCCGACTGAACTCCGGCAGCTTCGGACCGAGCCACAACGCCGCGAGCGATACCGGCGCATTCACGGTGATCTGCACCCGCTCGGACCCTCCGAACAGTCCGACGGTGGAATCGGCGAGCTCCTCGAACGCTTTGCGCACGGGGGGCAGGTAGGCCACTCCCATGGCGGTGAGCTTGACGCCCCGCGGTAGCCGCTCGAACAGCGAGAAGCCCAGATGCGCCTCGAGCGCGCGAATCTGATAGCTGATCGCCCCGGACGAGAGCCGCAGCTCCGTGGCGGCCGCGGCGAAACTGCTGGTGCGCGCGGCGGCCTCGAAGGACCGCAGCCACGCGAGATTCGGTAGACCCATGACGGGCCGGACCGTGTTCATAGGACGATGTCCACTTCGGGCTGGGCCAATTTTGCCACTAGACACCAAGATTTTAGGGCCAAAGGACCCAAAATACTCAGTTGCGGCGGCAAATGGATCAATTTATTGTGGCCAACCACTTCCCAACCCGGTATCCATGAAAACAAACGCACGCATTGTCGTGGTCGGGGGCGGCATGATGGGCACCAGCCTCTTGTATCACCTGGCGCTCGAAGGCTGTTCCGACACCCTCTTGATCGAGAAGAGCGAACTCACCTCCGGTTCGACCTGGCACGCCGCCGGCCAGTGCCCCAGCATTACCGGCAGCTACAACCTGGCGAAGATCCACGCCTACAGCAATCAGTTGTACCCGCGCCTGGAGGCGCTGACGGGGCAATACGTCAGCTGGCATCCCGCGGGCGGACTGCGATTGGCGAACAACGCCCATGAACTCGCGTGGCTCAAACAGGTGTACGGCTACTCGAAGAGCATCGATTTCCACATGGAGATCGTCGGGCTGGATGAGATCAAGCGCCTCAATCCGTTTCTCACCCTCGACCAGGTGATCGCGGCCGCGCATACCACCGACGATGGGCATGGCGATCCGTCCGGCCTCTGCAACGCACTCGCCAAGGGTGCGCGCGACCTGGGCGCCACGGTCATGCGACATAATCGGGTCGTCGACATCCGGCGGCGCCCCGGCGGGGATTGGGATGTCGTGACCGAGCAAGGCACCGTCATTGCCGAAATCGTCGTGAATGCGGCCGGCTGCCACGCGCGCCAGGTCGCCGCCATGGTCGGCGGCGACGCGCCCATCACCAACATGCAGCATCACTACATCGTGACGCACCCCATCCAGGCTTTCATCGACCGAGGCGCCGAAATTCCGGTGATGCGGGACTCGTATAGCTCCGCCTATTTCCGCCAGGAACAAAAATCCGGGTTGATGGGAGTGTACGAAGACAGCCCCTTGCGCGAGGCCTGGGCCCCGCAGGGCCACCCGGCCTGGGAATCGTCCAACGAGTTGTTCCCCGATGACTTGGATCGGATCGCGCCCTGGCTGGAGCGCGTCATCGAGCGCATGCCCATCTTCGGCGACGCCGGCATTCGCAAGGTCATCAACGGCGCCATCCCGCATACGCCCGACGGTGCGCCGCTCCTGGGGCCCGCGCCGGGCCTGAAGAATTTCTGGATGTGCTGCGGCACCTCGTTCGGCATTGCGCAGGGCGGCGGCTGCGGCAAATACCTCGCCCAATGGATGTTGCACGGCGATGCCGAGATCAACATGACCGAGTTCGACCCGCGCCGATTCGGCAAATTCGCGGACGAGACCTACACCCGGGACAAGGTATTTTTGGACTACCGCACCACCTACACCACGCGACGACCCGGCGAAGAAGAGCCGGACGGCCGCCCCCGGAAGACCAGCCCCTTGCACGAGAAACTGCGCGCCCAGGGCGCGGTGCACACCGAGACCTTCGGTTGGGAGCGGCCCAAGTGGTTCTCGCTCGACGGCCGCGTCGAGGACTACAGTTACCAGCGCAACAATGTGTTCGAGTTCATCCGCGACGAGGTCGCCGCCGTCCACGAGCGCGTCGGTCTTCTTGATTTGAGCGGTTTCGCCAAGTACGACATCAGCGGTCCGCACGCCGAAGCGTTCTTGAACAGGCTGTGCGCCAATCGCGTGCCGCGCAAAATCGGCGGAATCGGTCTGGTCCATCTGTTGTCGCCGAACGGCAGGATCCAGGGCGAGATGACGTTGAGCCGCCTCGGCGACAATCGCTTCTACGCCCTGTCGGCGGCGGCCGCGGAACTGCGCGATTTCGATTGGTTGACGCAGAGCACTCCGGCCGATGAAACGCTGCACATCGAGAACGTCAGCGAGCAGTTCGGAGTGCTGGTGCTGTCGGGTCCGAGATCCAGGGAAGCCCTTGCGCAATTGACCGACGCGCGCCTCGGCAACGACGAATTTCGCTGGCTGACCGCGCGGGAAATCAGCGTTGCCGGCCAACCCGTCCGCGCGTTGCGCGTGAGTTACGTGGGCGAGCTGGGTTGGGAACTGCACGCGCCGATGGCGTCGATGCCGGCGCTCTACGATGCCCTGTGGAACAGCGGCCGGGCGTTCGGCATTGCGAACTACGGACTGTACGCGGTCAACGGCATGCGGATGGAAAAGGGCTACAAGGCCTGGGGCGCGGAACTCACCAACGAGCTGAACATGCTGGAAGCGGACATGCCGCGCTTCATCGATTTGAACAAGAGCGAATTCGTGGGCAAGTCCGCCACCGTGAACCAGGCGGCGCGGCCGCTCAAGATCGTCTACGCGGAAGTCGACGCAGGCGACACCGATGCGCGGGGCGGCGAGCCCGTGCTGCACGGAACGGAATGCATCGGCGTGGTCACATCGGGCGCCTACGGCCACCGGGTGCGCAAGAGCCTGGCCTTCGCGTGCGTGCCGCCGCAATTTTCCGCCGCCGGCACCACATTCGACCTACTCATCCAGGGCGAGAGCCGCCGGGCGACGGTTCTCGCCGAGCCGGCGTTCGATCCCGGCAATCTTCGGATGAGGGCATAGGCCATGGCCGGCCATTCCTCCTCGAGCGAGCGCGACCCTCCCGCGAGCGCGCGCGACCTCCCTTCGAGCGACATCCCCGCGCGTGCGCGCGACCTCCCCGCGCGGGCGCGCGTCGTCATCGTGGGCGGCGGCGTCATCGGCTGCTCCGTGGCTTACCACCTCGGCAAACTGGGGATGAGCGACGTGGTATTGCTCGAACGCAAGCAACTGACCAGCGGCACCACCTGGCATGCCGCCGGGCTGGTCGGCCAGCTGCGCCAGTCGATCAACATGACGCAGCTCGCGCGCTACACGGCGGAGCTGTATCGCGGCCTCGAGGCCGAGACCGGACAGGCCACGGGCTACCGGCAATGCGGCTCGATTTCTCTCGCGACCACCGCCGGTCGGATGGAGGAGCTGCGCCGCAATGCCTCCATGGCCAAGGTCTTCGGCTTGACCGTCAACGTCGTTACCCCAAGCGAGATCCGTTCACTGTATCCGCTCGCCAACGTGGAGGACGTCATCGGCGGCATCCACATCCCGAGCGACGGCTACGCCAATGCCGTCGACATCACCCAGGCCCTTGCCAAGGGCGCTCGCGCCGCCGGCGTGCGGATTTTCCAAGACGTCAAGGTCACCGCCGTTCATCATGACGGCAGCCGCGTGCAGGGCGTGCAAACCCCCGGCGGCCGCATCGATGCCGACTACGTCGTGCTGTGCGGCGGCATGTGGACCCGGGACCTCGCGGCGAGCATCGCCGTGACCGTGCCGCTGCAGGCCTGCGAGCACTACTATGTGCTGTTCAAGGATGTGCCGGGTCTCACGCCCGATTTGCCGGTGCTGCGCGACTACGATCATTGCAGCTATTTCAAGTTCGACGCCGGCAAGCTGCTGGTGGGCGCATTCGAACCCTATGCCCGTCCCTGGGGCGCGGACGGCATCCCCGATGACTTTTCCTTCGGCGAGATCGCCGGCGATTTCGGGCATTTCGAACCGGTGCTGCTCGACGCCATGCGGCGCGTGCCGGCGCTCGAAAGCGCCGGCATACAAAAATTCTTCTGCGGACCCGAAAGCTTTACGCCGGACGTGCGCTACCACCTGGGAGAATCGTCCGAGCTCAGGAATTGCTTCGTCGCGGCCGGGCTCAACTCCATCGGCCTGCAATCCGCGGGCGGCGTCGGCAAGGTCATCTCCGAATGGATCCGCGACGGCCATCCGCCCATTGATCTGTGGGAGGTCGATGTACGGCGCAACATGCCGTTCCAGATCAATCGAAAGTATCTCAAGGAACGCGTTTCCGAGAGTCTGGGATTGCTGTACGCCACGCACTGGCCGTTCCGCCAGTATGCGACCGCGCGCGGCGTGCGCAAATCGGCCTTGCACGACCGCCTCGCAGCCGCCGGCGCCTGCTTCGGAGAGGCCTTCGGCTGGGAGCGCGCCAATTGGTATGCACCGCCCGGCACCGCGCCGGCATATGCATACAGCTACGGCCGTCAGAACTGGTTCGAGCACAGCGCGCGCGAACACCAGGCCGTACGCGACGGCGTCGGCATCTTCGATCAATCCTCCTTCGCCAAGTTCCGCCTGGAGGGCCGTGACGCTCCGCGGGTGCTCAACCGCGTCTGCGCGAATGATGTCGCCGTCGCACCCGGTAGGATCGTCTACACGCAGTGGTTGAACGAGCGCGGCGGCATCGAGGCGGATTTGACGGTCACGCGTCTCGATGAGCGGACCTTCTTGATCGTCGGCGGGGCTGAAACCGAAACGAAGGACTTCAATTGGCTGAAGCGGCACATCGAGCCGGACGCACACTGCACCCTGACCAACGTCACTTCCGGCATGGGCGTACTCTCGGTCATGGGCCCGCGGTCACGGGAGTTCCTGCAATCGCTCACGCCGGACGACTTGTCGGCCGCCGCATTCCCGTTCGCCACCAGCCGGCTCATCGAACTGGGGTACGCGCGGGTGCGCGCCTCCCGCATCACCTATGTGGGTGAATTGGGCTGGGAGCTGTATATCCCGACGGAATTCATGCCGGGCGTGTACGACGAATTGACCGCGGCCGGTGCAGGCCATGGGCTCGTGCACGCCGGCTACCATGCCTTGAATTCGCTGCGGATCGAGAAGGCCTACCGGCATTGGGGGCATGACATCACGGACGAGGACACGCCGCTCGAGGCCGGCCTCGCTTTCGCGGTGAAATTCGACAAGGCGGGCGGATTCATCGGCCGCGACGCGCTGCTGCGGCAGAAGCAAACGGGGTTGCGCAAGCGATTGGTGCAGTTCAAGTTAAAATCGCCGGAGCCGCTGCTGTATCACAACGAACCCATCTGGAAGGGCGACTCGATCGTGGGGTTCATCCGTTCCGGCATGTACGGGCACTCCCTCGGAGCGGCGGTGGGATTGGGATACGTGACCACACCGCCGGGCGCTCCGTCAGCGACCGCGGTGGGGACTGCGTCCGCCGTCGGCGCCGACGACTACGACATCGAGGTGGCCGGCACCCGGTATGCGGCCACGGCCTCACTACAGCCCCTGTACGACCCTCGGAATGAGCGGATCAAATGTTGAGCGAATCAAATGTTGAGCTCAATGGCCTCAAGTCCATCGGAGACCCACAAATGAACGTTGCGAGTGTCATCGCGCCTCTGGCCGCGAAAGCCAAGGGCGGCTATAGCCTGGAACGGGGCCTGTACTGTGACGCGGACGTGTTCGCCGCCGACATGGAGCAGGTGATCGGCCGCAAGTGGCTGGTCGCGGGCCACGTCGACCGGGTGCGCAACAAGGGCGATTACTTCCTGTTCAAGGTGGGTGACGAATCCATCATCATCATCCGCAGCGACGACTCCACCGTCAGCGCGTTCTACAACGTGTGCCGCCATCGCGGATCTCTGATCTGCACCCGACCGCAGGGAAAGGTCGCGCGCCTCACCTGTCCCTATCATGCGTGGACCTATGGGCTCGACGGCGCGCTGCTTGCCGCGCGCTTGATGCCGGACAATTTCTCGAAGAAGGATAACGGCCTGCACCGCTGCCATGTCCGGGTGTTCCACGGCTTCATCTTCGTCAATTTGTCGGACGAGGCGCCGGTCGATTTCGATGCCTCGTTCGGCGATCTTGCGCCCTACCTGGACTTCCACGGTTTTGCCGATGCGAAGATTGCCTTCTCGAAGTCCTACCCCACGTCGGCGAACTGGAAGCTCATCGTGGAGAACTTCGTCGAGTGCTATCACTGCGCGCCGGCGCATCCCGAATTTTGCTCCATGCATCCGCCGGAGGCGCTGATAGCCTTCGGCGCCGGCCCGAGTTCCGGACCGCAGGACGCAGTGGATAAATACCTGCCCACCGTGCAGGCCTGGGAGCGGCGCGCGGCAACCTTGGGCCGCCCCATCGGCACCATCGACGATGGCCCGACCTCGTCGCATCTGCGGCTGCTTCTGCAGAGAACCATTCGGGAAGGGTATGAGAGCGAAACCCAGGATGGCCGTCCCGCCTCCTCCCTGATGGGAAAGCGGTTGGGATTCGATCAGGGACGCATGTACCTGTCGTTCAGCCCGTTCACGCAGCTGGTGGCGACCAACGACTTCGCCGTGCTGTTCCTATTCAGCCCGCGCGGTCCGATGCAGACCGACGTGGACCTGTACTGGCTGGTCGACGAAAAGGCGACGACGGTCGACATCGAAAGGATGATCTGGGGATGGGATCGAACGACGCTGCAGGACAAGGAAATCACCGAGAATAATCAATCGGGAATCCTTTCCAAGCGGTACCGGCCCGGCCGCTATTCGGAGCACGAGCGCCGCGTGGTGACCTTCCACGAATGGTATTTCGCGCAATACGGACACGCGCTCGCAGTGGCGTAACGCCGTTGAGTTCAGACCCCGCGCACCCCCGCGCCACGCTGGCTGCGACCATTCTGGGTTCGAGCCTGGCCTTCATCGACGGGTCGGTGGTCAATGTGGCATTGCCGGCGCTGGGTTCGGATTTGCACGCGGGACCCTCCGCGCTGCCGTGGGTGATCACCGCGTATTTATTGCCGCTGGGCGCGCTGATCTTGCTGGGCGGAGGCCTTGGAGATCATTATGGGCGCCGCCGCCTGTTTCTCATCGGGCTCGCAATCTTCCTGTTGGCATCGATCCTCTGCGCCGCCGCTCCATCGTTGGCTTATCTGCTGGCGGGACGCTGGCTGCAAGGTCTGGGAGCCGCCCTGCTGATGCCCAACAGCCTCGCGATACTCGGCAGCGAATTTCGCGGTGAGGCACGCGGACGAGCGATCGGCACCTGGGCGGCGGTTGGCGCGCTCGCGGGCGCGGTGGGCCCCGTCCTCGGCGGTTGGCTGGTCGATTCGGTGGGCTGGCGCGTGATCTTTCTCATCAATGTGCCGCTCGGCTTGGGTGCCGGATACCTCGCCTGGAAGTACCTCCGCGAATGCTTCGAGAGCCGCAATCCGGCGCCTCTCGATTCATCCGGCGCGGCGCTCGCCACCGCCGCCCTGGGCCTCCTGACCTGGTCCCTCACCGAGGCCTCGAGCACGACCGGCACGGCGACCGTGCCCTGGATCGCGGCGATCGCCGGAACCGCGCTTCTCGGCACATTCCTGTGGCGCGAAAGATGCCTCGCCGACCGCGCATTGATGCCGCTCGGCATGTTCGCCTCGCCCGCCTTCGTCGGGCTCACGCTGCTCACATTTTTCTTGTACGGGAGTCTCGGCGGCTTGCTGGTTCTGCTGCCCTTTTTCCTCATCCAAATCGAGCATTGGTCCGCGGTTGCGGCAGGCGCCGCATTGTTGCCGTTGCCGGTGCTGATCGCGGTGGGATCGCGGTTGATGGGCGGCGTGGCCGGACGCTACGGAGGACGCCTGCCGTTGAGTGCCGGATCCGGACTCGTAGCGATCGGCCTCTCGCTCTATTCGCGGGTGGGCGCGGCGGCGGTGAACTATTGGTCGGACGTGCTGCCGCCGACATTGCTGGTTGCGCTGGGCATGGGCGCCTGCGTCGCGCCGCTTACCACCAGCGTCATGGCGTCGGTGGACGCAAGGCATGTTGGAATCGCCTCGGGATTTAACAGTGCGGTGGCGCGCATCGCCGGCCTGATCGCCACCGCCCTGCTCGGATTCGCATTTGCCCGGCAGGGTTCGACCGAGGATTTTGTCGTCGGATTCCGGACCGCCGCCCTGATCGGCGCAGGGTCGGCCGCCGCGGCTGCCGCCTGCGCCCTCCTGTTGTTGCCTCCCGGGCCGGCCCCATCCCGATAGCACACCCCATACCCCCTACCCCCGGCGGACGCCGCAGAGCCTGCGACCAATCGCGGCAAAGTGTGGCCTGGTTGGCGGATTCACCATCAAGTTGAGCTGAAAAGTGCCGAAATAGAGACGTGGGAAGAATTTTGCCCTCGTAGAAGCAGAAGATCTGCCATAAGTATGCGCGCGACACCATGAAACGGGCCACCGACAAGCTCATCGCCCTGCAGTTCCTGGCGGTGGTGCTGCCGATTGCCGCGGTATTGCTGGTTCAGTTGGCCGCGGATGCGCGCCGGGCCGCGAGTCTCGATCATTCCCGCCCGCTCCGAATACTGGCGGAAGAGGCGCGTGAGAACTACAAAACCTTCATGAACGGCGCGGCGGACGCCGTCGATACCAACTCCTTGGGCGCTAAATCCGTGGAGGCATTGCGCACGGCCGCCTCGCGTCTCGCCGATCTCAGAGACCGCGGCGAGGGACCCGTCGTCGGGGACGCCGCCCTGCAGGTGCGGGCCCTCGCGAGACTCATCCCCTCGAAGGGCGCAACGCTCAACACCTTGCTGCCGCTGCGCGAGCGCATCATGCAGGGCGATGTGCTGACCAGGGCTGTCGACCATGAATTCGAGAGGCGCGACGAATTCGTGGTGAAGGATGCCATCGCCTCCGCCGTGATCCAAAAACGCGCCGTGGCCGGGGCCCTCATCGTCACCGCGATCCTCACGGTGCTGTTCGTCCTGGCGACGCGGCGGCGGCTCAAGGCGCGCATGGAAGCCGACATCGCCAAAGAACGTCAGCGTCGAGCCGAACTCGAGACCATTTCGATCCGCTTCGGCATCGCGACCCGCGCGGCGCGCGCCGGTGTCTACGAGCTGAACAGCGATGGCGTGAACATGTGGTGGAGCGACACCATGCACGAGCTCTACGCCCAGTCGCCGGCGACCTTTCGGCCGACCATGGAGTCGTGGCTGGAACTGATTCATCCCGACGATCGCGAGGCCGCGCAAGCCGCCATCACCGGCGCCATCCGCGACAACACCCACCTGCGCTCGCAGTATCGCGTCGTGCGCCCGGACGGCTCCATGTGCCACATCGCGTCGCTCGCGGCGGTGGCGACCGATTCCGTCGAACTGGGCCCGCGCCTGGTCGGCATCGACCTCGACATCAGCGATCGCGTCGAGGCGGACGAACGAGAACGCAACCTGCAGCAACAATTGCGCGATGCCTCGCGCCAGGCGGGAATGGCGGAGATCGCCACCAACGTGCTGCACAACGTCGGCAATGTCTTGAACAGCGTGAATATATCAGCGAGCCTGGTCGAGGATCGGGTCAAGAAGCCCAGAGCGGCGGGTTTGAGCAAGGTGGTCGGCCTGTTGCAGCAGCACGAAGCGGACCTAGGAACGTTCGTCTCGGCCGATGAACGCGGCAAGCACCTGCCCTTCTATCTCGGCCAATTGTCGGAACACCTCTTGCTCGATCAAAAGATCGCCTTGCAGGAACTCGAATCGCTGCGCAAGAACATCGATCACATCAAGGAGATCGTGTCGATGCAGCAGAGCTATTCGAAGCTGGTCGGGGTGCCGGAGCGGCTCGCCGTTTCGAGCCTCGTCGACGATGCATTGCGCATGAACATGGGTGCGTTCAATCGCCACGGGGTGAGCGTCAAGTGCGATTTTGAGGAAGTGCCGGAGATCGTGGTCGAAAAGCACAAGGTCCTGCAGATCCTGGTGAACCTCCTGCGGAACGCGAAATACGCGTGCGAAGCGGCCGAACGCAGCAACAAGCATGTGAACGTTAGCATCGCGAAGCGGCCGGACGGCGTGCAGATCTCGGTCGCCGACAACGGAGTCGGCATATTGCCGGAGCACATGACGCGAATTTTCAGCCACGGATTCACGACGAAAAAAGACGGCCACGGCTTCGGATTGCACAGCGGCGCACTGGCGGCAAGGGAGATGGGAGGAGCGCTGCGCGTCGAGAGCGCAGGTCCCGGATCCGGCGCGACATTTACCCTCGAATTACCGCTCAGGTCTCCGGAGACTATCGATGCATAGCAGCACCATGTCGGTCAACCGGCGCATTCTCATCATCGACGACAACCGGGACATTCACCGCGATTTTCGCAAGGTCATCGGCGGCGGCCTCGACGACGCGGGTTCGATGGCCGCGGCCGAACTCGCGATTCTGGGTGAAACCGCGCCAACTGCCGTGAAACACACCTTCGAGATCGATTCCGCCTATCAAGGCCAGGAGGGCGTTGCCCTGGTACAGAAGGCATTGGACGAAGGCAGGCCGTACGCCATGGCGTTCGTCGACATGCGCATGCCGCCCGGCTGGGACGGTCTGGAGACCATCGAGCGGCTGTGGGCGATCGATCCGGACGTTCAGGTGGTCATATGTTCGGCACACTCGGACTACGATTGGACCGACGTCGTCGCGCGGCTCGATCACTCGGACAAACTGCTGGTCATCAAAAAGCCCTTCGAGGCCATCGAAGTCATCCAAAGCGCGAATGCGCTGACCCGGAAATGGCAGAACGAGCGCATCGTCCGCCGTCAAGTGGAGACCCTGGAGCAGGCGGTGGTCGTCCGCACGGAGAATCTCGAGACCGCCAACAAGCAATTGCGGCACCTGGCAACGCATGACGCCCTCACCGGCCTGCCGAACCGCGTATTGATGGACGATCGAATCAGCCAGTCCATCGTGCTTGCCGAGCGTCAGAATCAAAACTTCGCCGTGATGCTGCTGGACCTGGATCGTTTCAAATTGGTGAACGATTCCCTGGGTCATCGAGCCGGCGACGAACTGCTGAAGGAGGTCGCGCAACGACTCAAAGGCGTCGTACGGGACATCGACACGGTGGTCCGCCTCGGGGGCGACGAGTTCGTGGTGATCATCACACCGAGCCCCGAACGCGATGCGGCCCAGCGCGCAGCGGCCCGAATCATCGAAGCCTTGCGGGTGCCGGTGCGTGTTGCTGGCGTCGAGGTTCATACCTCGCCGAGCATCGGAATCGCGTTCTATCCCGAAGACGCCGCCACCGTGGAGAATCTGGTGGCGCACGCGGATGCGGCCATGTACGCGGCCAAGCAGCGGGGACGCAACAATTTCCAATGCTTCATGCCCGGCATGAATACCGCCACCCATGACAAGGTCAGGCTCGAAAGCGACATGCGCCTGGCATTGGAGCAAAAGCACTTCCAATTGCATTATCAACCCAAGGTCAATACGGCGACCGGAGTGATGCACGGCGCGGAAGCCCTGCTGCGCTGGACACATCCGGTGCGCGGAGCGATTTCGCCGGCCGAGTTCATTCCCATCGCCGAAGAGTGCGGGTTGATCAGCGCGCTCGGCGCCTGGGTGATGCGCGAAGCCTGCCACCAGGCCCGTGCCTGGCAGGTCGCCGGCCTTCCCCCCTTGCGGGTGGCGGTGAATCTATCGCCCTCGCAGTTCCGTCAAGGCAACATCGTCTCCATGATCCGCGAAGCGCTGGATGAAGCCGGGCTCGAGCCCAGGTTTCTCGAGGTCGAGTTGACCGAAACCACGGTGATGACCGATCCCGAGGAATCGATCGCCATCCTCGAAAAGTTGAGCCAGATGGGGGTGTTGGTGTCGGTCGATGATTTCGGAACGGGTTACTCCAGCATGAGTTATTTACGGCGTTTCCCCATCGACAAGCTGAAGATCGACCGGAGCTTCATCAGTGAAGTCATGTCGAGACCCGACGACGCGTCCATCGTGCGCGCCATCGTGTCGCTTGCGCATAGCTTGCGGCTGAAGGTCGTCGCGGAAGGCGTCGAATCGCCCGCGCAACTCGAGTTCCTGCGGACCATCGGCTGCGACCAATATCAGGGATATCACTTCAGTCGAGCCCTCCCCGCCGCCCAGTTCGAGGCGCTGGTCCGATCCAACCTGACTGCCGAGCCGGAGTTTTCCGAAGACGATGCCGGCCGCACCCATAGCAAGCTGGCGGTCTATAGACCGCGCTGAAGCCGTAGGTGCAGAGCCGGCCACCGTATGCCATGCTCGCGGCATGACATCGAACCTCGCGGCTACATCAAACCTCGCGGCCATATCGAACGAGCGTTGCGGACTCCACCGGAGTATCGGCACCCGGCAATTGAGCATGATCGCCATCGGCGGTGCGATCGGCACCGGCTTGTTTTTCGCCAGCGGCGGCGCCATCGCCCAAGCCGGACCCGGCGGCGCGATGCTGGCCTATGCGACCATGGGTCTGGCGGTCTACTGCATGATGCAGTCGCTCGGCGAGATGGCCACGCAACTGCCGATTCCCGGCTCGTTCGAAGCGTATGCGGAGCGCTTCATCGATCCCTCACTGGGTTTTGCGGTGGGCTGGAACTACTGGTTCAGTTGGTCGATCACCCTGGCGGCCGAACTGGTCGCCGGGGCACTCATCGTGCAATTCTGGTTCCCGCACTCGAACTCCGCCCTCTGGGCCATGGGCTTCTTTACGGTGCTCCTGGCGTTGAACCTGCTGTCGGTCAGAGCCTATGCCGAGGCCGAATACTGGTTCGCCGGAATCAAGGTCGTGACGGTGATCATCTTCCTGGCGGTGGGCGCACTGATGATCACCGGCATGATCGGCGATCATGCCGTCGGATTTCACAACTGGACGCTGAGCGACCCCCAGACCGGCACGCACGCTCCCTTCGTCGGCGGACTGACCTCGGTGCTCACGGTGTTCCTGGTCGCCGGCTTCTCCTTCCAGGGCACGGAAGGCGTAGGTCTGGCCGCCGCGGAAACCGCCGACCCAACCAAAAACGTCCCCAAGGCGATCAAGACCGTATTCTGGCGCATTCTGCTGTTCTATGTCGGCTCGATCTTCGTGGTGGGCACCTTGATCGGCTACACCGACCCGAATCTGCTGCATGGCGACGAGAGCCACATCGCCTACTCGCCCTTCACGATGGTGTTCCAGCAGCTTCCGAAATTCGGGTACTACACCTCCAACATCATGAACGCGGTGATCCTCTCCTCGGTACTGTCCTGCGGGAATTCCTCGATGTACGTCGCCTCGCGCATGCTATACGCCATGTCCCATAGCGGCAAGGCGCCGAAGTTGTTCGGTAAACTCAATCCGCGCGGCGTGCCGGTCGCCGCGCTGCTGGCAACCGGACTCATCAGCGCGCTGGCGTTTTTCTCCACCATGGTGGGTGATCAGAAGATCTATCAAATTTTCTACAACGCGTCGAGCTTGAGCGGCTTCCTCATCTGGCTGGGCATCGCCGTCTGCCACCTCCGTTTCCGCAAGGCCTGGGTTGCACAGGGGCGAAGCCTCGGCGACCTGAAATTCAAGTCGAAACTCTACCCGTACGGTCCGTGGCTCGCACTGGTCCTGTTCCTGGTGGTGCTCTTCGGCGCCAATATCGGCGTGTTCCAAACGCCGGTATTCTCGTGGTTCGATTTCATCACCGGATACCTGATGATTCCGGGCTTCCTCATTTTCTATCTGGGGCATAAGTACTGGAACAAGACCAGCCTCGTGCCTCTGAAGGACTGCAACTTCGAGATGGACTGACCGGCACTGCCCGCCACGGCTCGCGTGCCGCGGCCCACTCGCGCCAAGGGCAAGGGTTAGATAGGCGACGACCACATGGTGCAAGACACGAATCGCGACATGACTTCTCTCCCTGAGTCGTTGATGCACGCGAATATAATCGGACCATCCACCGGGATCTGTGACGCCCTTACCAGAAATCGCGCAACGGTTTGCCCTACTTTTTCGGGAGGAATTCAGGTGCGGCGGGCCGGGAGAGCGCCTCCAATTCTTCCAATGTCCGTGGCCAGTCTGCTCCGAGGAGACGGGACAGGCCGCGATCCGCGAGTACTCTTCCACTCGTCTGGCATCGAGCGCAGTAGTTCGTTTCCTTGTCGGCGTAGCGGATGCGCTGCACCGTTTCGCCGCAGCGGGGACATGGCTTGCCGAAGCGTCCGTGAACCGCCATATCCTGCCGAAACGCCGTCACCTTGTCGGGAAATTCGTTGGCCGCCTCGGCACGCAGCCGGTCCATCCAGAGTTTCAGGGTGTCGCGCGTCGCCGTGAACAGCCTGATCCATTCGTCGGAATCCAATTTGCCGGTGAGTGCCAGCGGCGACAGCCGCGCGGCGTGCAGGATCTCGTCGGAATAGGCGTTGCCGATGCCGCTCACGATTCGCGGGTCGGTCAACGCACGTTTGAGCGTGCGATTTTCAGCTGCAAGAGCCGCGCGAAATGAATTGAGGTCGCTCGACAATACGTCGATGCCGCCGGGATCGGCGGCGGACAAAGCCTCCTCTCCGCTGAGTACGTGCAGGGACGCGCGGCGTTTGGTGCCGGCTTCGGTGAGCACCAGTGACCCGTTGGGAAAGTCGAACGCCGCGAGAGTAACCCGGCCTGCCAGCTTCGAGCCCGGCGACCGCCAATGCAACCGTCCCGCGATCATCAAGTGAAGGACCAGCCACAGGCCATTATCGAATCCAATGGCGATGCGCTTGCCGATCCTCTTCAACTCACGAACGATGCGGCCTTCCACCTGGGTGATGGGCGGTTCCGCGGTCCGGAGCAGGAATGCATTCAGGAGTCGAACGCGCCGGAGGGGCTGGCCGACGATTCGCGGCTCCAGGGCGCTCAGGTAGGCAGCGATGTCCGGAAGTTCAGGCATGCGTGCTCATCACTTGCAGCGCCGCCCGCTCGCCGCTCGCCAGCGCTCCATGAACCGTTCCCCAGTGCCCTTCCATGTCCGTGTGTTCGCCGGCGAAAAAAAGCCGGTCGTCGACCGGAAGGATCATGCGCTCCGCCGCATCGCGGGCGCCCGCGGGCGCATAGCTGTACGCACCGCGAGCATATTCGTCGGACTGCCAATCGTGCGCATGCCAGCTCATGAGCCGATTTTCGAGAGCTTGAGGCGGCAGCTCGAATATTTTCGCCAATCCGGCGAGACATTCGTTTCGTATCGCGAGTGGATCGGCGCGCGAGCGCATCACTCGTTCCAGAGCGAGCGCCCTTCGCCCGCCCGCCCACGCGGTGAGCAGGGGGACCGGATCCGGCATCGAGGTCCACCATGTTGGGAAAGTCGCCTCCCGGGCGGACAAAAAGCTGAAATCCCCCCAGAACTTCGAGTCGAACAACAGCGACACCCGCAGCGCCGCACCCATTGCCATCCGGCTGGCGTGCAGCAATATGTCGCGCGGCGGCGGCTGGAATTCGACGCTCCCGGATTGCAGGACGCCCAAGGGCAAGGTTATCACCGCACGATTGGCCTGAAATTCGAAAGCCGCACCTTGAGCGTCCGTTCCGCACAGGCCGACGCTGTCCGGCGACGATCGAACCTGGGTCACACGCCTGCCGGTCAGCACGGATCCGCCCGCCCGTTCAAATCGCTCGCGCAGGTAATTCGGCACCGCATCGTATCCTGCGCGGATACGAAACAGCCGATCGGCCTGGATGGCGTTTTCCGCGCGCTGCTGCTGCGCCAGCGCGGCTACGCCGATGACATCGGCATCCGCGGCGTTGAAACCCTCGACATGCGCCGCGGCCTCCTCGCCCCGTCTTCGTTCGATACCCGCAATGTTCAGATAGTTCGCGAAGGTGGCGTCGGTGCCCGGCGCTTGGGTCGCCAGCCATTTCATCATCTCTTCCAGTACGCTGGTCGGATCCCCATCCAATTCCGAGCAGGCTTGCAACGATCCCCGCTCATAACAGAGATGTTCGCCGCGCAACTCATACGTCGCGAGGCGGGCCTCATCGATCAACTTCCAGCTCGCCTGCGGAAGCCCGTGCACAAATTCGGCGCCGAGCTCGATGGGAACGGGGTTCAAGGCGCCCGCCATCGAGACGTGCTCGGTGGCGATGCGCCCGCCGATGCGGTCGCGCGCCTCGACAATGGCCACTTGCCTGCCGCCCTCAGCCAACAGGCGGCCGGCTGCCAAACCCGCAACGCCCGCTCCGAGTATCAGGGTATCGTATTTGATTCGGCCCTCCGCGTGTTGGCCGGAACGGCCCTGGGATCCCGATTATTTCACTAAACGCGATTCCTAAGGAATAATGCCGTGTGATCGTTCACCTCATCGATGGGACCTACGAGCTATTCCGCCACTTCTACGGCCTGCGTCGCTTTTCCAAGGGTAAGGACCGGCCTCTAGGCGCCGTCGTGGGCGTGCTCAACACCGTGCTGCAGATGATCGAGGAGGACGCGACGCACGTGGGTGTTGCCACCGATCACGTCATCGAATCCTTCCGTAATCAGCTTTGGAGCGGGTACAAGACGGGCGAAGGCATCGAACCCGCGCTTCTGGCCCAATTCGAAGCGCTGGAAGAGGCCCTTGCGGCAATGGGGACGGCAGTGTGGCCGATGATTGAGCTCGAGGCTGACGATGCACTGGCATCGGCGGCAACGATGGCTTCCGGAGATTCTCGAGTAGAGAAGGTATGCATTTGGACACCTGACAAGGATCTTGGACAATGCGTACTCGATGATCGCATCGTGCAGGTGGATCGCAAGAACAAGACCATACGAAACGCCGACGGCGTGAGAGCGAAGTTTGGGGTAATGCCGGCCCTGATTCCAGACTACCTTGCGCTCGTCGGTGATAGTGCGGACGGGTATCCCGGCATTTCAGGTATCGGACCGAAGGGAGCGGTAAGCCTGATCGAGCGCTACGGCAGGATTGAGGATTTTCCGCCGCAGATTCTGGGCGAGCGCCACACGCTCGCCCTGTTGTTCAAACAACTGGCGACCCTTCGGACAGACGCACCACTGTTTGCGGACGTCGATGAGTTGCGATGGCGCGGACCCACCGACAGTTTCACTGCCTGCGCCGAGCGGCTGGGCGACCCTCGTCTTCTCGTGCGCGCGCAAAAGGCGGCTGCAGCACGCACGTAATCGCCGGCAACCCGAGTTCGCTCACGACAGCGCCGCTTCCACGTCAGGCTCAAGACTTTCCGGCTTATCGGCGGGCGCGTACCGCTTGATGGGCACGCCGTCCTTACCGACAAGGAACTTCGTGAAATTCCACTTGATCCCCTCGGTACCCAGAATACCGGGGATCGACTTCTTCAAGTACTCGTATAACGGATGCGCGTCCGGACCATTGACCTTGATTTTGGCGAACATCGGGAAACTAACGCCGTAATTCAAAGAACAGAATGTCTTGATGGCCGTCTCATCGCCGGGTTCCTGATGACCGAACTGATCACAGGGAAATCCCAGTACCTCCAGACCGCGCTCGTGATATTGCTTGTGCAGGGCCTCCAGGCCGGCATACTGTGGCGTGAAACCGCATTTGCTCGCCACATTGACGATCAGCAGCGGATGCCCCCGATACTGAGACAACGGCAGGTCGATACCGTCGATCGTTAGCGCGGAAAAGTCGTAGGCATTCATCCGGCGGGCCCTCCTCGAAAATAAGAATCCCCCGAATGGTACCCACCGCAAGCACCGAGTTGGGTCTTTTCCGTGCGTTTCAATCGACTTGTCGCCCGATACCGGTGCGCGGTTGCATCGCCGATTCCGAATTTTCGCACCCCGAGTGGGCAAATTGCTGGCGGAGGAGAGTGTGGTGAGCGTTTGGCATCGTTCTTGCTTGCCTATAAATCGTACTTGACTTTTTTCACACTCGAGGAAGTGATAATGAACAGACTCTCAACCCTCCCATCTCTCACCCTTTTAACAATATTACAGGGCTGCGCCGTCTCCCATGGCGACTTAAGCCGCCACGTCGAGAGCGCACACGCCGACGGCGATCACATGAATCCCGTGGCGCAGACCACGCTCACCAATTCGGTGTCCCCGATTTCGTTGTGCGTTGATGCCGGCGGCTGCGCGAAGCAGAGTCAGCGGGTCGTACACGGAACCGAACTCGGCAGCGATAAGGATGCTCCGGTTGTCGAGGGACATCCGCTGACGTCCGTGGTCGTCACTCAATGCAATTTGGTCGTTGCCGTTTACATGACGATGCCCGACGGCCGGTTCTTGCGATTCGATCAAAAGGCAAACGTTTCTGCCGAAGAGCTCGTCACCATTGCATACACGGCCGCGCATAGTGAGCGCGTCGAGGTGTCCTGCGAAGGGGAAGGCCTGGTCGCCTATGAAAAGCACGAGCCCATCTGAACATGGGGTGCCGACCGGAGGCATCGCGGGTCTGGCCACGGCGATGAATTGAGCGAGCGCGCCTCGCTCATACCCACGCCAGCTTTTCCGACGACAGCTCCGTCTCCCCATCCCACCGATACGCAACCAACGGTCCGTCCTTCGCCACGCTGTAATCCAGACACGCAAACCGCGGTGAAATTACGCTCGGCGTGCCCGTAAACCAGTAATGCCCAAACAATACCGGCGGCCCGGAATACGGGTACACCTTCCACTCTTCCGGCAAGGGCACATCCGGGATCATTTTCATGTCGTCGCCCGGCGGACCGATCGCCGCCTTGCGATATGTCGACAAATCCTCCTGCCACCACCGCACCCGAACCTCATGACGAACCTTGCCGCCCTTGTCCGAGAAAGAAACGCCCTCGGGCAATGGCACCTCGGGCCCTTTGCACACCACCTCCAGCGCCTCAAACACCGGATGCCCTTGGCGGCTCCCTGACAAAATGGCTTCGTCCGTCAGGGTTTGTTCAGGCCCCAGCACTGGTCGCAGCACCCCCATGGATTCCTCATGCCAGCAGGCATGCACCACCCGCAACCCACCCAGGTCCAACCACAACGGTAATGTCCTGAACCAATCGGTAATCTCCTTCTGCCGCGGTGTCCCCTCGACGACATCCAGGAAAGCCTGATGCTGCGCCCGATTCCCCGGCTTGTGATGATCCCGCAGGAAGTGCCCGGGCCGGTCCGGATCCGGAGTGACCCACGCAATCGCATTGAACTCATGATTGCCGAGAATGCAACGAGCCGCGCCGGCCTTCACCATCCCCCGCACCAGGCCGACGGTCTCGAGCTGCTGCGGTCCGCGGTCGATCAGATCACCAACAAATACGGCGGTACGTTGGGGGTGACGCCGGACGCCGCCAGACTCGGTATAACCGAGTAAGCTGAGGAGGGATGTAAGCTTCCCGAATTCTCCGTGGACATCGCCTATGACGTCAAAACGCATTTGTCAGCGCTCCAGGAACCCCGAAAAAATCTTCAGCGGGCCACGGCCACAGCCGATGCAACCTCGACGCCAGTCTAGTTTCTCGCGCAGGAATGCGTAAGCCTTTATTAGGCGGATCGGACATTCCTCGCTTATCCTGCCAAGCCAGCCGCAGATTGAGAGACAACCCCATGAAAGGCAGCTGATGACCCCAATCATGCGAGTCGTTTTGCCGATTATCGGAGCGCTCATCGGCTGGAACCTGGCAATTCCCACCACTCGGCTGTTCGATTTGTTGATGGGTGCAGCGGTTGGATTTGCGATTGCGGACCTCGGGATACTGCGCGCACGCCTCGATGAACTGCGTGCGCAAGTCGGCCGGTTGACCGCGGAACTTCGGCCCCGTCATGCTGCGCCACCGGCTCCGATTCAGCGCGCGGAACCCGCGCCTCCGCCGCCAGACTCGAGCGACTCCCACGATGCCGTGATCCTGGCGTCAGACCGGCCGCTGGCCTCCTCCGGGCTACCCCCGCATGAGTTCGAGGCACCCGGGGAACCCGAGGTGCGATTGCCTGCCGAGCCGACCGCGGCCGCGCCCCCTTTGGCCCGAGAAAGAGCGACGGAACTGCCGATCATCGGTGCGATTCGCGGCTTTCTCACCGGGGGCAATACGTTGGTCCGCGCCGGTGTCATTGTCCTTTTCTTCGGGGTGGCCTTCTTGCTGCGCTATATGGCGGAACACACCCATGTTCCCATCGAATTTCGGCTGAGCGGCATTTCGCTCGGAGGCGTCGCCCTGTTGGTGTTCGGGTGGCGCCTGCGAACGACGCGCAGCGGCTACGCACTCGCCGTGCAAGGGGGCGGCGTCGGGATTCTCTATCTGACCGTGTTTGCCGCTCTGCGTTTGTACGCGGTCCTACCCGCCGCCATGGCGTTCCCAATCCTGGCCGTGATCGCAGTACTCACCGCCCTGCTCGCCGTGTTGCAGAACTCGATTGCCTTCGCCTTGCTCGCTGTGAGCGGCGGCTTCCTGGCTCCGGTTCTCGCGTCCACCGGGCAGGGGAGCCACGTCGTATTGTTCAGCTACTACGCCGTGCTGAACTTCGGCATCCTGGCGGTGGCGTGGTTCAAGGCGTGGCGGCCGCTGAATATTGCCGGCTTTGCGTTCACGTTCGCGATCGGCACGGCATGGGGTGTGCTGAAGTACCGCACGGAAGATTTTGCCACTACGGAACCGTTTCTGGCGCTTTTCTTTCTTTTCTATCTCGGTATTTCCATACTCTTCACCCTGAGGCAGCCGGTCAAATTGACTGGCTACATCGACGGCACCCTGATTTTTGGCACCCCGATCGTCGTATTCGCGCTGCAATCGGCGATGCTTCATGACCGGGTGATGGCGTTGGCCTACAGCGCCATTGCGATGAGTGCGCTGTATCTTTCGACCGCGTTGCTCCTCAAACGCCGGCGCCATGACTCAGAGCAATTGCTGGTGGAGGCCTTTCTCGCGTTGGGCGTCGCATTTCTCACCCTGGCGGTGCCGCTCGCACTCGACGCGCGCTGGAACGCCGCCACTTGGGCCTTGGAGGGAGCCGCCCTGGTTTGGGTCGGCTGCCGACAGGATCGCCTCCTCCCAAGGATATTCGGGGCATTGCTGATCGCTGCGGCGGGCTGCGTCGCGGCAACCGAGTTCGATGCCACCGTCGGTCACCTTACGGTGCCCCTCGGAGCGTACTTCGGAATCTTACTTCTCAGCGCCGCCGCGATATTCTCGGCTCGCACTTTGCACGCGGCCAGGCAGCGACTTCGATCCTTCGAACAGATCATTCCCGATGCTCTGTACTGGTGGGGCTCTTGGTGGTGGCTGATCGGGGGTTTGAGCGAAATTTTCCGCTATCTGCCGACCTATTCGAGGCCCGCGGCGTTGATCCTGGTGACCGCCACGACGTTGGCGTCCAGTGAGATTCACCGCCGCGCCTTGCTGGGGTCGGCGAAAGTGGCCGCCCTGCTGCAGCTCCCGGCGATGCTTGGGTTTGCATTGCATGCCGCGTTCACCCTTCGCCATCCGTCCGCCGACGGTGGATGGTTGGCGTGGCCCCTGGCCTTTGTGGGCTTGTATTGTATCGTTTTTCGCCACGAAGGCGCGGCGCGTGCGCCATTGGCCAATGCACTCAATGCGGTTTCCGCGTGGCTCCTCTGCGCACTTCTAAGCTGGGAAACGGCGTGGCAGGTGAATACCGCGATTGGCGCCGGCGGCATGTGGCCCACCGCGGCATGGGCTGCCATTCCCGCGGCGTTCCTGGCTCTGTTGCCACGGCTCGTGACCCGGGTGGCGTGGCCCTTCGCGAAGAACCGCGCCGCTTATCTATTCGTTGCCGGTGTCGGCATGATGCTGTACCTCGCCGCATGGAGCTTGGTGACCAATGCGACGTCGGTTGGCGACACCGCCCCCATGCCGTATGTTCCCGTGCTGAATCCGCTCGATCTGGCGCAGGCCTTTGTCCTTCTCATCTTGTTTCGCCATTGGCGCTTCTTGAGCGCCGTGCCCCCGACCGGGTACCCGCGTATCGACTCCCGGGTACCCTTGCCGGCGCTCGCGGCACTCGCCTTCATTTGGCTCAACGCCGTGCTTCTGCGAACTTTGCACCAATGGTTTGCGATTCCCTTTGGGCTGGAAGAGCTGATGGCGTCAACGCTCGTCCAGACCTCACTCTCCATCTTTTGGGCGATATTGGCATTGGTAACCATGATGGTCGCCACACACAGGCGATATCGCCGCGTCTGGATCGTGGGCGCAGCGCTGTTGGCGGTGGTCATCGCAAAACTGTTTTTGATCGATTTGTCCAACACGGGATCCGTCGAGAGGATCGTGTCGTTCGTCGGCGTCGGGCTGTTGATGCTCGTCGTCGGCTATTTCTCGCCGCTGCCCCCGGCGAGCGAGTCGCGGCTGTGAAGCGGGCCGCCGGCCTTGTTGCCGCACTCTTCTTCGGTTCGTCCATGGTCGAAGCACTGCCGTTGTCGCCCGGCGATTTTGCCTTTGGACTGCCGATAATCACCACTCAAGAGGCCGCCGCCTATCGATTCCCGCTGCCGCTCAGTGTCTATCAGGACAGCGTCCGGAAGGATCTCGGGGATATCCGTTTGTTCAACGCAGGCGGCGTCGCGGTGCCTTTTTCCCTGCTGCGGCCCGCGGTGCAGGTACCCATTCGCAAACCCGCAATCGCCCTGCCCGTGTTCCCGCTTCGCGCGGGTTCCCGTGTAGTGATCGACGGAATTCATGTGACCATCGACTCCCCCCGGTCGGCAATCAATCTGCAGACGCAGAATGGCAGCGGGGGCGATCTCTCGGCCAACGAATACATCCTCGACGGGCGCGCGCTCGACTCAGGGGTCTCGGCATTGCGAATGAGTTGGCCCGAAGCGGCTTCCGATTATTCGGGCCGTGTGAGCGTCGAGGCAAGCGATGATTTGGGGTCCTGGCGTACGGTAGTCGCCGCGGCGCCGATCGCGAATCTTCGCGCCAACGGCCAGATGTTGATCGAAAACCGCATTGTCCTCGCACCAACCGCGGCAAAATACTGGCGCATCAAGTGGCTCGGAGCGCCACCCGCATTTGAAATCACCTCCATCCTGGCGGAGCCGGCGGAGAGTCTCGCCGCACCACTGCGGGCAACCCTCGAGGTGGGGGGTAAACCCGATCCGGTCAATGCCAATGACTATCTATTCGATCTGGGCGCGCACGCGCCCGTGTCACGCGTCAATGTCGTGCTACCCGAAGTCAATACGACCGTCGCCGTCGAATTGTCGTCGCGGCCGACAGCGAACGAGCCCTGGCATATTGTCGCGCGTGCCGGATTCTACCGTCTCAAAGCCGCCGACGCCGAGCAGCAGAATGCGCCGCTCGAGGTCCGTGTCGATGACGATCGCTACTGGCGCGCACGGATTACCGACAGTGCAGGGCCGCCGCGGGCACCGCTGCGCTTGCACGTGGAATGGATTCCAAATGAAGTCACCTTCCTCGCCCAAGGACAGGGGCCGTTCCTCCTGGCATATGGGAACGCGACGGCAATCCGAGCGGAGGCCGATCTTAGTCAAATACCTGCGACGTTGCAGATCTCGCCTGCCGTGGTTGGGCCACGACAGGTGCTCGGAGGATCGACCCGGCTTGTCGGCAAGCCCCCCGCCTTTCCCTGGATGCGCGCGGTACTATGGGGTGTACTCCTGTTGGCCGTCGCTCTTCTGGCATGGATGGCGTACCGCCTCGCCAACGAGCCGGTGCGCTAGACGGAATTCGGTGCTTGAGGCTCGTGAACCCCATATCGATTCGGCTTCCCCTGCTCCGCGCACCAGATGATGAGAAGAATCCACCCGATGACCGGAATTAACCCGAGCAGCTGAAGCCATCCGCTTCGGTCCGTGTCGTGGAGCCGCCTCGCCGTCACCGCGATGCTCGGTAGGAACGTCGCGAGGGAAAACGCCGCGGCCAGCCCATAGCTGATAGATCGGAGAACCACCGCCGCTATGAACGTGAACAAAACCCACCACCAAAACTCCGGTCTCGACGCGCAACCGTCAAAAACCACATATTTGTTAAAGCAAACCTTGATCGCCTCGCCAAATGTCATCGATCCGCTGGCCGCCATTGTCGTCCACTCCCTCGGGTACGCGTGTTGGAACACTTCAACGCAAGTCGTATGACCAATACTACGTGAGACGCCATCGGAACGCGCCGATAATCATTAATTCGCGGACCAGCGACTAATGAAAGCGATCAAAGCGGCGGCAGTGCAGGCTGCGCCGGTATTTAGCTATCCCGCGATTTTCCGATCCCGCGATTTTCCGAGGGGGGACCAACCGATTTTTGCGGTCGACAAGACCATTACAGCCTGCAATTTCTGCAGACCGAAATGACAACCGCGCGGCGGTTTCCGCGCGGTGAAGGTACAGGCCTTTGCGACCTGCAGCTAGTTGAACCGAGAGTCGATCACGCCCTCGGCGGCTATCCAATCCTCCACTTCCTGACCCGCCGCAAATCCGCGCCGCTCGGCGCGGAAATACGCCTCTGCAGCCACCATCTGCCGGCGAACTTCCGGGTCGATCCTCAAGGTCGCGGACGTCGCCGCTTCCGACTTCATCACCGCCATCGCCGGGCCGTCCGTCCGCTCGGACGCCGCGGTTTTCTTCGCCTTTCGCTTCACAGTCTTCACACCAGGGGACCCGAGCTTCGTCACCATGCCTCTACCTCCAGGCCTGCACGCTATAAGAATCGCTCCGCGGGAATTTGAGATAACCCGCGTCACTCACTATATAGCCGGTTTGCACGCAGTGACGCAACTGTCCGATCACTTCGCCGCGTGCGGCTCGCCCTGCATCCGAGGCGGCGATCGCTCATGCTCGCCGGTTACCGAGTTTGCCCGTGCCGATCACCACGAGCGGCAACAACACGAACAGAGTAAACCGATCGAGCGATCCGCCGCCGCCGATGCCGCCACCGCGATTCGAGACCACCCGCACATTGGCCTTTCCTTCGTGGACATCTGATTCGAACTTCCGGAGCGCTGCGTCAAAGTGCTCGATCATTTGCCGGGTGCGCCACATCCACGACAAGATGCTGCGTGAGTTCACCTCGAGCCACTTCATCGGACCGCAGGAAGAGTTCTTCTTTCACGGCGGGGAAGTCTCGGACGCCGGATTCAACGACCTCAAAGGTGTGCTCCAAAATGCGGCGCGGCAATGTGCGGAAGTCATCGAACACGACCGCGGTCCACGCGCGGATCGTCATGGCGCGGCGTTCGTGCTGGCGCTTCGGCGGTGGAACTACAGCGGGTTCTCGCGGTTCAAGCGTGGCGGCGGCATCGCTGTCACCTCGAAATGATCTCGCGATCCACTTCCGTCCGATTGACGCCTCGGTCCGAGGGATTCAGGGATGCCCTGAAAGTCGTTGTTGCAGTGCACTTCGATTGGGCTGACGCGATCACGGCCGCGCGGGAGATGTATAATGCTTCGTGTGAAGAAGTGATTTGTTTGATTGTCGACTCGTAAGCTATGTGCGCTCAGACCATACCGGCCGAAAGGGGGGCTTATGGAGATGAAAGAGCTTATGGACATGAAACGGTTGCGCGACTTGCTCATCACGGTTCTGGGATTGTGGTTGATGATGTCGCCCAGGGTATTGCATTTCGCGGGCGGCCACGTAGATGCGGTGTGGAACACCTGGGTGCTCGGCGCCGCCATCATCCTCATCACAGCCGTCAGCCGGTACCTTCTCGACGAGCGAAATCCCTGGGAAGATATGGCCTGTGCCGCGCTTGGGCTATGGCTGATGGTCTCCCCCTGGGTACTCGGTTTCGCCGCCCACGAGACCGAGCGATCCAACTCGGTTATCGTCGGTTGTCTGGTGACCGGGTTGGCGCTTTGGGCGACGGTGGTCGATGCCAATCTGCGTAAGTGGGTGGATAATTGGATGCACCAGCATCGTCTACTGCGCTGACGCCCACCCGCGCCCTCGGGGAGCCAGAATTTCTTTTGCGAGACCACGACGTCCCGCCGCGAGAATGTTATCGCGGTGTTGACGTCATGGTGGGGCGCTCCGTATCCGCGGCAAATTCAGGCTCGTACCCGAGACCTGCGGTACATTCCAGCAAAGAAAATTGACATGAAAATCATGACTTTATTATTAGGCTCGACGTTCTCGCTTCTGCTGGGAACGAGTGTGGCTTTCGCCGGCGAATACGAGGAGACCATCGAACTGTTCAAGCATGCGGGAGAGAGCGCGGTATTTTTCAACCAGTGCTATGCCTATGCGGTATTCCCGACGATAGGCGCTGGAGGGCTCGTTGTGGGTGGCGCGCGGGGCAAGGGTCACGTGTATGTGCATGACCGGCTCGTCGGCGACACGACGATGACACAATTGAGCGTTGGATTACAGGCCGGCGGCAAGGCGTATAGCCAGATCATTTTTTTCCAGGACAAGCGTGATCTGGATGAATTCGAATCGGGCAAATTCGAGTTCAACGCCGGCGCAAGTGCCATCGCCATTACTGCAAGCGCGTCGGCCAGCGTCGGTACCGATCGCATCTCTTCGGAGGCGAGCCGCGAGCCGAGGGATGCCACCACGAATGGCAACTATCAGACCGGCATGGCGGTCTTCACGATCGGCAAAGGTGGGCTCATGTTCGCCGCCAACATCGCCGGTGAAAAGTTCTCGTACAAAGCGCTGAGCGCTGACTAGGGAGACTGCAGTGTTCTTTTTTTCCCGGACGGCGTCGATCGCGCCGGGCAAGGCCAGCGACGCCATTGCCTTCGGCCACTTGATCGCAAAGTACATCAAGGAGACCTATGGCACGACGCTGGAAGTTCTCGTGCCGATTGGGGGCGATCCCAATCGCATTGCCTGGCACGCCCGATATGACAGCGTCGCCGAATGGGATGCCGTGACCACCAAACTCCTGACCGACAAGCTCTACGTGGAACTAGTCTCGAAGCAAAACAACACATTCCTCCCGGGATCCGTGCACGACGCCCTTTGGCGGAGCCTGTAGACCGCAGGGTTTCACATCAGCCGGGCTCGAATTCTCAAGCCGCCGCGGCCAGCCGCCCGTCGCGATAATCGGCGAGCGCCTGCTCGATTTCCTCGCGGGTATTCATCACGAAGGGACCGTATTGCACCACCGGCTCTCGTAAGGGCCTGGCCGCGAGCAGCAGAAATTGCACACCGTCGGTCCCCGCCTCCACTCGCACGCTGTCGCCATCGGAGAGGACGCCTGCCGCGCCATGCCGCAGCGGCCTGGTTGCCGCCGCCGTGCCGATCTTGGCGCTGCCTTCATAGATGTAAAGGAAGGCGCTGTGACCTGACGCAACTTGGTGTATGAATTCGGCCCCAGCGGGCAGACGTACGTCGAGGTATAGCGGATCGGTGCTGAGTGTGGCGCCGCGGCCATTGACGGGGCCATCGGTGGTCGACCCATTCAGCGTGAGCCTGCCGGCGACGACTTTGGCTTCACCGCCCTGCGGCAGCAATACCCGAGGGATTTCGCTCGCGGGAATGTCGCGATAGGCCGCGGGTTTCATTTTCTCCTTCGATGGAAGATTGAGCCACAGCTGGAAGCCGCGCATGCGGCCTTCGCTCTGCTGCGGCATCTCGGAGTGGATGATGCCGCGCGCCGCCGTCATCCACTGCACGTCGCCCGGACCAAGATCGCCGCGATTGCCGAGGTGATCTTCGTGGCGCATGTGGCCGTCGAGCATGTAGGTGACGGTTTCGAATCCGCGATGCGGATGCGCCGGGAAGCCGCCCATATAGTCGTCCGGGTTATCGGAATAGAACTCGTCGAGCATCAGAAACGGATCGACATACAGGCCGCGCTCGCTGCCCACGCTGCGGCGCAGTTTGACGCCGGCGCCATCGGAAGTGGGAATCGACTCGATGACACGGACCAGGCTACGGGTACTCATATGAAGTCTCCTTGAAAACATTTTTCTCGAGCGGCGCGCGTCACACGAGCGGCGCGCGTCACGCGAGCGGCGAACGTCACGCAGCGAGACGTTCGATTTCAGCTATGGCCCTGGCGAGGCCCGCTTCCTTGCTCTGCGGGCTGACGGCGAGACCTTCGGCGTACACGAACTCCACGTCGGTCATGCCGATGAAGCGCAGGAAGTCGCGCACGTAAGTGGTCTGCGTGTCCAACGGGGTACCGGCATACAGCCCCCCGCGCGCTGCGAATACGTACACCTTCTTGCCGGTGAGCAGGCCCACGGGACCCTTGTCGGTGTATGCGAACGTGACGCCGGCGCGGGCGATGTGATCGAAGTAGGCCTTTAGCTGCGACGGCACGCCGAAATTGTACATGGGCAAGCCCAGCACGATCACGTCGGCCTTTTTCAGTTCATGGATCAGCGTGTCGGAGTAAGCCACTACCGCGTGCTGGGCGGTACTGCGTTCCTCCGGTTTGGTAATGAACGCGCCGAAGCGCTCCGCATTGAGGTGCGGGACAGGGTCGGCCGCGGCGACATTGCGCACCACAATCTTTGCATCGGGTGTACGGGTGCGAAAAGCGGCGACGAACTGGTTGGCCAGCTGGCTGGACTGGCCGTTGTCGTGGTTGATGCTGGCGTTTATTTGCAGCAAGGTGGTCATCGGCAAATCTCCTTATATGATGGTGGAGCGATCCGTTCCACCTGCGGCTATTTAAGTATTGATTGAATAGATAAAAAAGTAGAATATTTAGGGGATACCTATCTATTCAATGAATATATGACCTCCGACCCCCGCATTACTCTCGAACAGTGGCGCTCCCTGCTGGCCGTGGTCGACGCCGGCGGATACGCACAGGCAGCCGAAGCCCTTCACAAGAGCCAGTCGGCAGTGACTTACGCCGTGCAGAAAATGGAATCGTTGCTGGGTGTTAAAATCTTCGAAGTGATCGGCCGCAAGGCGCACCTTACGTCGACGGGCGAGGTGCTGTACCGCCGCGCCAAAGCGCTGTTGGACGAAGCCAGCGCACTGGAGGGAGCTGCCGGAACCCTGGCGGCGGGTTGGGAGGCGGAGCTTCGGCTGTCGGTGGAGATCATCTTTCCCACTTGGCTGTTGCTGCAATGCTTCGCGCGCTTCGCTGAGGAGCATCCGCACACGCGCATCGAGTTGTACGAGAGCGTCCTCAGCGGCACCGAAGAGGCGCTGCTACAGCGACGGGTTGATTTGGCCATTTGCTCGCAGGTGCCGCCGGGCTTCGTGGGGGATCCGCTGATGCGGTTGCGCTTCATAGCCGCCGCACACCCGGACCATGCACTCCATCAACTTGGGAGAGAATTGACGCTGCACGATTTGCGCAAGCACCGCCACCTGATCATTCGCGATACCGGCAGCCAGCGCCGTAGCGGCAGCTGGCTAGGCGCGGAGCAGAGCTGGACAGTGAGCCAGAAGGCCACCTCGATCCACTCGGCCGTCATGGGCTTGGGTTTTGCGTGGTTCCCGGAGGAGACGATTCGAGACGAACTGGAACGGGGGTTGCTCAAACCGTTGCCGCTGCGCGAAGGCGCCGAGCGCTTCGGCGACCTTTACCTGGTGTTCGCCGACCGCGATTATGCAGGTCCCGGCGCGCTGCGGTTGGCAGAGATCATCCGTGAGAATGTGGCGGGGCATTTTCGCCGCATGCCCGCAGGAGATCATTCATGAGGTCCCGCCACACAGCGGGCAAGATCGTCATCGATCTCGAAACCCCGTCAACCCAGTGAAGCGGTCTCCGATCCTTTGCCGGTCACATCGACATCCATCACGACGCTCGTCACTCCATCCACACGGTGAGCCGCCACTTCCGAATTTTCCCTGATGGCATCGTCACCAACATGACCCGCCAGTTCCACTACCCCGTGATGTACCTCCACCAGCGTGTCGGCAATTCAAGCGAATTGCCCTGCTTCCTCAAAGGTCAATCGAGGATTGCGCGGGAACGGTGAATTCGGCTTTCCATAGCCGAGACTGCAAATGAAGTTTGATTGGATGCGCGTACCCGCGAAGAATTCCTGATCGACGGCGGCATTGTCGAAGCCGGACATGGGGCCGCAATCCAGGCCCAGGGCACGCGCCGCGATAATCAGATATGCGCCCTGCAAGGTGCCATTACGCATGGCCGTGATCTCCCTGAGGCCCGGCTGCCGGAACGTCTGCCGCAACACTTCGCCGCGAGCAGGAAACAGTTTCGGCAACATTTCCGGAAATTCAAGATCATTGCCGATGATCACCGTCAACGGGGCGGCCAGGATTTTCGGACGATTCGTTTCCATCGCCAGCGATGCCAATTGCGATTTCTTCTCGGGACTTCGAACCCAGATGAACCGCGCCGGGCAGCTGTTGGCGGAAGTAGGCCCCCATTTCAGCAGGTCATAGAGGTCGCGCACGACACGCTCATCGACCGGGGTATCGCTCCATTCGTTATAGGTGCGAGCGGTACGAAACAACTGATCCAGCGCCGCCGGCTCCACTGCAATTGCCACGTGCCTCTCCTGATTGCGTGTTCGGCGGCCTTGGTTGCCGGCCATTGGTACAAATGGGACCTGTCGGGGAGTTTAGCATCGGGTAAAGCAGCTCCTCTCGTCGCACCCGCAATTCTTCTCGCAACGGGTGAAGGCCACGACGTCGCGCATTTTGACCGGGTGGTGCGGATCGTCGCTCTCGATGACCAACTCGCAGCACTCGGGCTCACAGCTCGCCCGGTACTCGATCACCACGCCCAAGCAGGATCCCGGATGCAACGTTGCCGGGAACGGATTCTTGATGAGTCTGAAATGGCGGCGCTTGCGACTAAAGTCGACCTTGAACACGTGCAACCTGCAATCGCCCACGTTGCAGATGGACACGGTCTTCCGTGCGATCCCGCAGTCGACTTCGCCGAAGTACGTAGAACCGGTGACGGCGACCTTGCCTGCGGGCACGGGGTCGTCGGTCATCGGAAACATGGTTCTCGGAGTGAACGAAGGCATTCCACTCAAGGATTTCCAACTGCTCGGCATTTCCCTCTCCTCAATCTTCTGCTGACTCATGCATGCGGGCCGGCGAGGCGTCCCGCCGAAAACCTCCATGTCCAGATATACGGGGTCGTGGGGTGATTTACGACATGGCAGTCGAATTTTGGAGCGCGCAGTGAAGCGGCTGATTGATCGAGTCAGAACCGCTAACCGCCCGTCAGGGTGGGTAGAGCGGCAAGCCGGCAGCCTGCCAGGATGCGACCCCGCCGCGATACCAATAGACCTCGCGATAGCCGAGCCGCAAGGCCCTGAGGGCGGCGTTGTAGGATTCCCAGCACTCCGCACCGGCCGGGGCGGTGCCGACGGTCAGGTGCAACGTCGTGTGCGCGCCAGCCCGCAGGATGCCGACATCGACCGTTTTGCCGGGCGGGGTGTCGGACGCCGCGCGTTGCAGGTCGGCAGGCTGGAGGATCGTTTTACCGTCGAATCGTACGATCACATCACCGATCCGTATCCCTGCCCTGGCCGCAGGACCGTCTTCGGCGGTGTCGCCGGCGGCGGCGGTTGGGTCGCCAGAGCGACCCGGGTGCCCGCCGGTTGGGGCGGTGGCGCCACTTTGGCCGCCGCCGCTCCCGCAGCCTGAAGCTCGTCGTACCGGATCTTGGCGATGCCGGCGAACGTGCCTCTCGGGTACTTGTCGAGATAGGTCTTGATCTCGGCGGCGTTTTTTGCATCCTTCACCGAACCCCAGAACGTCAGTTCGAACGCCCCCGGATCGGTCCCCGCAGCCGCCGGGGCCGCCGAGGGGGCGATCGGAATAGCTGGGATGACGCTGCTGGTGACGGGGCCATGAAAATAAAAATCGCCCTGGAGCGAGGCATCCGTCCACGGAACCTGCTTCTCGCCGGTCTGGCTGCGAACGCCTGCCGCCGCCTTCTTGAACACCTGCTCGATCGGTAGGCCCGGCACGGCAATCGCTTTCAACAGCTCCCCGGTAAACACCCCGTTGCCGCCGGCGCTGCCATCCTGGGCGATCTGGCCGGGACCGGCGGCATAGGCGATGAAAGTACCGGTGGGCGCGTCCATCCTGGCAAGGCCGCGCGACGCCGAGCGGCCCTTCGGCAATGGATTGTCGCGGCAGGCGTCCAGCACCACGATGTTGAGCCGGTTATGTGCTTCGGCCATGGCGCGCAGCACCTTGCCGGCTTCCACCGCCTCGGCTTCGAGATCCGCCTGGGTTTCGATATCCGCATCGACCGGAATCAAATAATTATTGCCGTTCGCCTGTATGCCGTGACCGGCGGGTTGCTGCCAAGCAGGCAGATAAGGTAGAGACAATGGCGACGGATTGCAGGCGGCCTGCCGGGGGGCCCCAATCCATCAAGCGCGATCAAGCCCGATCGGCGGTGAACACGCTTTCCAGCAACTTAACGATGGAATATAAGGCTTGATTCGCCGGCGTTTCGATTGCCAGTGATTTGCTCCTCCGAACGATATAGCCATTGAGATGATCGATCTCGCTGCGCCGCCCTCGCATCAAATCTTGGGCAGTGGAGGAAAACTGCCCCGGCATCGTTGCAGCGATGCGCTCCACTCCTTGCCAGCTATCACCCGGCACCGTGACCGACTCGCGCTGCGCCACCGCCAGACATTCATGCACCACCAACCGCATGAGATCTCGCGCGCCTTCATTCTGGAAAAGAAGGCCGTAGGGCAGCTTTACAATCGCGGAAATCGCATTGTAGGCGCAGTTTAGAATGAGTTTCGCCCAAAGCTCGCCATCCACATTGTCCGAGACCTGCACCGGTACGCCGGCGTTCACGAAGTCCTCGATCATTTCCGTACTCATCGCTGATGGCCCGATCACGAGCTCACCCCGGCCATGGTGCTTGAGGTGTCCTGGTCCAATCATCTCCACGGCCACATAAACCACGGCGGGATACACGGTGCGCAGCAGGTGCGCATGAAGTCGTTTGGCGTTATCAACGCCATTTTGCAGGCTGAGTACGATGGCGCCGGGCCTCACGAACGGCGCCATCATGGCCGCCACACTCTCGGTATCGTTCGACTTGATGCAGCACAGCACCAGCGAGGCACCCTGAATGTCGCTGACCTCGGTGCTCGCCCGCACCGGAACGTGCGCTCGAAAACCTGTCGTATCCATGAGCAATCCATGCTGACGAATGGCCTCCACGTGCTGCGGGCGGCCGATCAACATGACTTGATGGCCCGCGCGGGACAGCATGCCACCGTAATAGCATCCTACCGCCCCGGCACCCATGACAGCGATTCGCATACAGCGGGCATCTTCTCATCTCATTTGACCGCTGCGAAGGCCAATTTGGCCAGGCCGGACAGTCACCAGTCCCCGATTCACCTATGCGGTCGTTCGACACCAACGGGAAGTGCGACCACACGGCCGAGTTCACCGCTCGCAAACCGCTGCGGGTCGCGTAAATAGTCCAACATCATGTCGGTGGCATCGGCGCCCCAAAACAGTTCGCCGCCGGTGATGAATGACGGCACGCCAAACACGCCCGCGCCCACAGCCCTCTCGCCGTTGCGTTTAAGTTCGTCCTTGACTTTCGGTTCGTTGATCCTCGTGTCTGGATCGGCGATTCCGATCCTCAGGCAAAGTTCCCTCCAGGCCGCCGCATCATCGATCGATTTGCCCTCACGCCAGATGTGCCGGAAGATTGTTTGTACCGTCGCGATGTCGTTCCCTGCCGCAATGGCCAGGCGTAGTGCTTTGATGGGGTTGAAGGGGTGAACTGGCGGGAATTTCATCGGCACGCCCTGCCGCTCGGCAAGCCATTGTACAAACCGATAAGTGAAGCGCCGCTTTTCCGGGATCTCCGCCGGTCCTTTGTGACCCCAGTGATTCAACAGTCCAGCGAACAGCACGGGGCGAAGCGTCAATTCGACGTCAGGCGGCAATCGATCGAAGGCCTCAATCTGAAGATACGAAAATGGTGAGATGAAGTCGAAATACCACTCAGCCGATTTCATGATCCGGATACTCCAAGTGGGCCGCCAGCGCCCGCCGTTGGCGAGTAACGATTGAAGTATTGCTCGCAACGTAACGGTGTCAAAGATGCCGAATCTCTTTTACCAGTTTGGTGATGGCGTGTCTCGGGTTGTTGTAGCGCCGCAACGCTTGTGTGCGGCGCACCCCTTGCATTGCGTCGGGCGCTTCGTTATTTTCCCGCAACGGTTAATTCAATTAACTAAAAAGCTAACCGGTTGTTCGTGCGTCTTTTGAAGGGAGCCATCCATGAGATCTTCGCACCGCATAGTCTCGGGCCTTGTCGTCGTCGCGATCGGGCTGCCGGGGCGACTAGTCATCGCGCAAGAGATTCTTCAGGAAATCGTCGTCACCGCTCAGAAGCGGACTCAGAACCTGCAGGACGTGCCGGTGGCGGTCGATGCATTCACTGGCGCCGCGCTTACCGAGGCGGGCGCGGTGCAGCCCGTGGATCTCGCCAATGTCACGCCCAACCTGACCACCAAGAACGCAGTCGGCAACACGTCGCCAATCTTCGCGTTGCGCGGAATCGGCCTCAATGACTTCGCGACCAACGGCACGCAGCCGGTGGGCGTGTACGGGCATCACCGGGGTTTACGTGACCGACATCGGTGCCAAGGCGCCCTACAATCCCGAGTTCATCAACGCCTATGAAGTCGGATTCAAGTCCACTTGGGCGGACAACAAGGTGCGCCTCAACGGCGCGCCGTTCTACTACGACTACAAGGATCTGCAGGCCTTCGGCCTGGTGGGCAACGAATTCCGGATCTTCAATATCGCAAAAAGCCGCGTCTCAGGGCTGGAACTCGAGAGCAGTTGGCTGCCGTTCTCGGGGTTCCAGTGGGATTTCGGACTGGGTTTGCTCGACACCAAAGTGCTCGAATCTGACGTACTGGCGCAGGCGCCGTCCGGTGTCTTCGGCAGCATTGCCGGTCATCGGCTCGGCAACGCACCCAAGATCGAACTTGATTCGGCGATGAGCTACCACTGGGCTTTGAGTGAGAAACTGAAGGCCACAATGATTCTCGATGCCAATAATCGCGGCGACACCTTTTACTACGTACAAGGTGATCCCCGGCAGCACATCGGCGGCTATGGCCTCTTCAATCCCAGCATTGCGCTGGGTGACCCTGCGGATGTCTGGAAACTCTCCGTTTGGGCGAAGAACGCCCTCAATAAGCTCCATTTCCGGGAGATCTTTAACGACGGCGGCTCCGTGATCGGTTTTCCTGCGGCGCCGCGCCAACTGGGGGCCACGTTTAGCTACCGCTGGCGCTAGGATGGTCAGCGCAGCGAGGAGGCTTACTACACCGTCGTGTGCTCACCAATTGACATTAAGACCACTATCATTAAGTACAATCGCGTCTGTACCTGCGGCGGTTTTGCGGACGGCCGCACGGTAAAAGCGGCGATGTTGATATCCAATACCCGAGAGATCCAGCGGCGTACGTAAACACGAGCAATTTAACAAACGATAATAGGTGCATAACAACCGCATGAACAATTCGAATTCACCTTCTAACCCCACATCATCACGTGCCACACTGAAGCTAAAGGTTGGCGCGCGAAAGTCGGCAAGCGAAGGCAAGACACCTCTTCCGCAGGCGCGTAGCAAAGCCAAGGGAAAACCCGACGCTCACTGGTCAGATGAATACAAGGAGCGCATGCAGGCGGACATGGACGATCTTCGCCGGTAGAGAGGGCTTTGGCTGCAAATCAACACTTTGGGATGAGAACATGAAAAAGTCGGGCGCGCACCAAGGCCAGTCGGCATCGGAGCTCATCTCGAAAAGAATCGCCGAACTCGGGGACTGGCGTGGGGAAACCCTCGGCAGGATGCGCAAGCTCATCAAGGAAGCAGACCCGGACGTCGTCGAGGAGTGGAAGTGGATGGGCACTCCGGTTTGGTCGCACGACGGCATCATCTGCACTGGCGAATCCTACAAGAAAGTCGTGAAGCTTACCTTCGCCAAGGGCGCGTCTCTGAAGGATCCGGCCCCTCTTTTCAACTCGAGTCTCGACGGAAACACACGGCGCGCGATCGACATCCACGAAGGAGAAGAAGTTGACGAGTCCGCCTTCAAGACGCTCGTTCGCCAAGCGATCGCCTTCAACAGTTCTGGCAAGTCGAAACCTTCGAAGAAAGCGAAGTCCTAAGGGAATCCGCCCCTAAACAGGTCCGACAGCCGCTAGCCAAATTTGGCCTTCATCCGTTCTGATAACTTTGACAGCTGTATTACCACGCGTTCGTGTGTGCCCAGTCCAATCTCCTCATTCCCGTCGGTCGCACGAATCGAATACTCAATGCGACGCCCATCGACGCGGGTCACTTTCGCTTCGCCGGTGACGCGTCGGCCAGCCGGCGTCGCCGCCAGATGGCGCACATCGACGCGCGTGCCGAGCGCGCTTTCGCCAACATCGAGATAAGGCTTGATCGCGTTGAGCGCCGCGTTCTCCATGACCATGATCATCACCGGCGTCGCCAGGACCGGAGGCAATGTCACATCCTTGAAACGGCTGGCGAGATGGTCGGGCATGACGACAAGACTAAACGAACCCGTGGCCCCGACCGGTATCGATTGCATGGACTTTCCGTGAAGTTGAATGGCGCTGATGAGCTTAGCAGTTGCGGATGGGAATTACGCGCCTACCCCCTGGCCGACTGGCGATGCCGAGCCTTCCCGGAGCGCGCAACGTCGCAGGCCGGCTATGACCGCCGTTGCGTCCTCATGTAACGGACGGCCCGAGCCCCGACGGAGACGTTAAGAAAAACTAAACGACGGTATAGCTTTTCGAAATCTACGCAGATCTGCGGCGTGCACACTGTGGCAGTTCGCCACCCGTGGATCCACCTATGCCCGTGCTTCATCAGATGCAGGTGTCCGGCAATTGCTACAAGGTCCGACTCGCCGCGCGACAGCTCGGTGTGGAGCTCACGCTCAAGGATTACGGGCTTCATGACGGAGCTACGCGCAAGCCGGATTTTCTCACCAGGAATCCGAATGGCCGCGTTCCGGTACTCGAATTCGGCCTCCGCCACCTCGGAGCGCTGTATGACCTTGGTTACTGTCCAATGACGCACCCCTCGTGGACGATGCCCACAGGACCTGATCTCAAAACAGGTGCCAAACAGAAGCGATAAACCTTAAACATTTTTGACAGGAGAC